>SDBT01000303.1_pt1 | contig 74958 bp, 126 predicted proteins | sample 2277101 | NCBI WGS metagenome assembly SDBT01 (sample SAMN10404973, study PRJNA504765) | marine sediment metagenome | isolation source: marine sediment core GS10_PC15, 103 cmbsf | place: Arctic Ocean: Southern Knipovich Ridge | collected 2010
TTCAGGATTGGGCGCGCACAGAAAGGGAAAGGCTTTTTCGATAACTTGTCGCAGCTCCCTGTTTTCGGCTTTTAATTCTTCAATCTGGGCCTCTTCTGTTTCCAGCGGAGGCTCGTTTCCAGTGATCTTCGCGAGTTCAAAATCCTTCATCCTCTCACCTCCGTTTGGTTGCTCCGAGTTGGCGGCTATGCTTCGGTGCTGGGTTGAAGTTTTCAAAGTGAGACGCCTTCGCCCCTTTTGTTTCAGGCGATCATTTTTCCTGTGAGTCACTTCTTACCTCCGATAATAGCTTTTTGGGACATGGCCTGGTTAGATTTTGTTCGGGCATCACGCAACCTCCCTTAAACCCTCATGGACCTGCCAATGCAGGTTAGACACATCCTGTGCCATGGGGAATGCCTTGGGGTATTTCTCGGATATTTTTTGGCACCAATTGTCCCACAAAAACCCAGTGCCGCCCAAACGCTCCCCCAAAGCCAAATACCGGTCCACCCGCACACAGCGGTTCACAAAGGGTGTGCTTGGGTTGATGTAGAATTGCCGGTCGTCCACACCAAACCACGCCAGGTTGTTTACATCAGCGCACCATGCCCGACCCGTTAATAGTGAAGACAAAAAACCAGCCTTGGCCGTCCCTATGCCGGGAATGCGCAAACAAAAAAGCATGGCCTCCGTGGCTTGTTCCCTTTCCGTCCGTCCCTTCCACCGCTTAGACAAAAGCCATTGGTGGTACTGATCAAACAAGGTTTCTTGATTTTCACGGACAAACTTTCGGGTGGCATGCTTGAAGCCAAACAAGACGGGGTCCTCCTGCCCCATTGTAAATTGACGCATCATGCTTGGTAATTGGTGGGTTTGCACACGTATGGAGATGGACACAAACATTATAGTGTTGACAAAAACTTTGGGGTCATCCGCCGCCCATTCCTGACAAATTTTTTGGTCCTCTTTAAACACACAAACCTCCTCGTTTCAGGTACACACATTGGACAAGGTGCGCCACCAAAGCCGCAAACACATCCCTTTTGTTTTGATGGCTGCCTCGGTTGATATTTATGGGCCGGTTGCAGCTTTTACAGGTAGCCACACAAACCCAAAAATAATCCCCTGGCACACAAGCCTTTTGGTTGTGCCTCTCAAAGTTGGCCCAAACCGCAAATCGGAAAAACCAACGGGCTGCCCACTCCCTCATTGTACCCCACCCAAATGTGTTTCATACGCCTCCTCCATTCCCCGGCCCAACAAATTGCCAAGGTCCCACCTGCCACCGTACCGCTCGTTCAACATTTCAGTCCAAGTGACCACCAAGCGTTTGGGTGTGGCCACGCCACGTTCCTTAAGCCAACGCTCCCGCCGCTGCCAGTACCTCATCATTTTGTTAGCCACCCGTGCCGCACCCTCTGGCTCCGGATCAGTTCCCGAATGTTTGCGCACCATGCGGCACACAAACTCTGTCATTCCTGGGTTACTGGCCTGCACGGGCTTGGCCGGTGTTCTTAGACACTGTAAAAAAAGACTGCCACCGCCCGGCCCATTGCCGTTGACCACAAAGGGGCTGTAAAAAAAATCAGCAAGGGTAATACGTTTCAGGAAGGTTTTGTTGGTGGGTTGGTAATCCGGATCGTTGCGCATGGTATCAAAAACACCCATGGCCCGCAAAATCTGCTCCGCCGTGTACTGCCGGGCCTTGGCGGCATAACCAATTTTGTCCAAAAAGAATTTGCCGCTGCATACCTCCCGCGCTGCCCGCACCCCCAAACGCAACGTTTTGGTCCCGTCCGCATGGGCAACACCAATCTCCCGCCACTTGGCCACCACGGGTTCCAGGCTTTTGGGTATGGTCACGTGGGCAGGCTCTGCAACCCTTACCGCTTTGGCTTTACCCAGGTCCTCCAGGCCAACACATCGCCCGACCTTTTGTGGACGTTTCTTAGGGTGGGGCTCCGCGCCACCTTTGTGTACTGAAAGTACACTCTCTTCCTTTGGGTTATTGTTAAGGTTAGTTATGTGCCCGTTTGGTGGGTTGCTAGTAGCCCGTTTGGTGGGCCTCTGTAGCCCGTTTGGTGGGTTACTGGTAGTGCCTTGAGAATTGGTTTCTATGATGTCCTGTTGCGATTTTTCCAACCCGCTATCTATGCCTCTAAGCTGCTCAACACCCTTTCGATTGAACTGCTCGTAAACATCATCGTTCAGATTAAAAAAGGCTCTCCGGGGCATTCCTTTGTATTCCATTGTGAGCAAACCAAGCTCGGAAAGTTTCTTGCAGTGTTTTGCTATCGTGTCTGGTTTTTTTACACATATTCTTTTTGCTATCCTTTCCCTTTGCATGTAAAAACTTCCGTCTTCCGAGAGCAGATTACTTTTCAACAAGGTATCCCGCAACCCTCTCAACGTGGATAAAACGGCTGCTGTTAATAGGTCATCAAGCGCATACAAAACACCATCATTGATCTTCAGGTAGGAATCTGTAGAAAATCCTTTGTGCCCCATTTTGTTACCTCAGACGCAAAAAACCCTTGGGCCAATAACCCCCGAAAACCGTGCGGGCCAAGGGGAAGCGCGCGGTGGGGGTAAACCACTCCGTTGACGAAACGGGGGCATTGGCCCAAGGGTATTCGAATCCTTGGAATTTTTTGCCCCCTCGGCCATCAAAAAGAATCGGTGGTCAGCCAACTCCTTATATTATCGCTTAAAAGCATAAACCCCAAAAACAAACTTGGCAACTATTATTTTTTCCCTTCCTTTTTTTCCAGACGTATGCCCCGCTTTGTGATGTCCGCGTTTACAAGTCTGGACAAAACTCTTCCTATTGGCTGCCCATCTATTAAGGCCACCACACGCAACTTGTCATAGTCGTTACGAGAAGGGAACTGGACGGTCACGTTGTGTCGGCTCATGCTTGATCTCCTGTGTGGGGGGTTCAGGCATGGGCATCCAATGTGTAATTTCTTTCAACGGGGTGCCCATGAAAAAGCAAGAAAAACCGGGGCCAAAATCAAACACCCCATCTTTTGTAGGGTCGGGGTCCAGGCGTATGCGTTTGGATTCCCAGGAGGCCACCCGGCACAGGGGGTTTTGTCCCCCATTCTCAATCCCCCAAGTCACCAAAACAATCTGATTGTAATCCATGGACTTAGGTATGAATTCCTCAGGTAGACGATCACTGCATTTGATCCATTCCATAACATCTCCTCTCACGCATCAAGTTTCAAATCGGCCCGGAGGTCAGCCACCTCGGGGGCAGTTAACATATCGGGGTCAAACCCCCTTTGCATTGCCAGGGCATCCGCCTGCTTGCCCCCGGCCCGAAGGTCAGCCACCAATTGGGCTGCATTGTTTGTGGCTTGCTCCTCACCATCAAACAGAACGTAAAATTGCTCCGTGTGTAACCCCAGCAAATGCCGCACCCGTTTCGGCCCCGGTGTCATGCCAAAGGTAGCCACGGCCCCTTTGCCAATGCGCCACACATCCGTGACCCCCTCAACAAGCAAAGCATTTCGCCCGGCATAGTCCGCCCCGTACACAATTTCACTTGTGGGCATGAAGGATTCCTCAATGGAGGCCGCCTTGTACTTGGGCTCCTTTTGTCCCGTGTGGTCCATGCCCACAAAAGTCATCACCCGATCCTCCACCACCACGGGAATAATTATACGGTGCCGCCATGGCCCCACCACGGGCGCGGACACCAAACCCCAATCCCGTACTAACCGCTTTGGATCAAATTTCCTTTTGCGTGCCAAAAAATCCCCGTGTGTTTTACTCAGGGGCCTGCACCCCAAAGGCAATACGGATTGTCCAACGTCCTCCAGACGCTCACGTTCCGCCACCTCCTCCGGTGTAAAGTTTTGAAACTCGTCCACCCGGTCCAGGGCCGCCCCATAATTAATCTCCTCCAGGTCGCAAACAAGATCGACCAGGCTACTTTTGATTGGGCAAAGCCAACAACTGAAATTCTTGAACACCAAATTGATGCCCCCATGGTTGGCATGGTCTGTACAATACGGGCATTGGATGCCAATCCACCCACGTGAAACATTTGGCCCAGCTTCCCAGTAGGGAACATGGATGTTATCCAGCCATGCCCGTACGTCGAAGTCTTGGATGTTCATAATTTGACACCGCAGTAACAACAGGTATCGTCATCGAACCAACAAGGGCAATGACCACCATCGTCCTTTGCCGGACAAAATTCTCCCTCGCTTGGGTCGCCATCAAATTTCTCATATTTACCCGGTGGGGGGCAAGCCATCAATTTCCGCTTGGCAGGATGACTCAAAAAAAGCTCCGCTTTGACTGTTATTTGTCGGGCACGCACTCGCGTAACCCCGAACTTGTCCGCCATGGCTCGGTATGTATGCTGTTCTTGCTCAAACAAACCCCAACGCAAGGTGAGTGCCCAAGCAGTCCGGCCATATCTTGGGGCCTCAAAGGTTGCCAAAATTTCCCTTTGCAAATCTATATCGCAACGCATAAAAGCTCTTTTCACATCCGTTTCCTCTACTTCTGGTTTTCCCTTCATTTTTTCTCCTCCCAGGCTTGTTTGAAAGCTCGGTTGATCATTTGCTGGCCCTCTGCAATGGCCCCCATGCGGGCACATATTTCCCCCACTTTAGGATGGAAGCGCTCACACCTTGGACCGTCCGCCCCATTGGAGAAAAACATCACCATGGGAACGTACACCCCGGCCACCACCACAACCCACTTCTTGGCGTACACGGGCTTGCCACTGGCACCGGGAAAAATTGATCCCAGGCCCGCATGTAAAACTTCAACATGCCGCCACTTGCAACCAACCCCATAGAGCCCATGCATTCCTTTACCCCATACACGGTGTTTTGATGTAAAGTCTAAGGAAGGCATTGGGGCCACACGGGCCTGTTGGTGATCGCATAAATATTTGTGGTTCCAAATAGTTTTCTTCTTTTCCAGTTGCTGGAGGTATTATAATAAGCCCTTCATGATTACACCAACCCTTTGCTTTCCTATAATTCCATTTGCAACCTTCGCAACCTTGAAAAATTTTTGCCCTTTTGCTATTCATAGCCACCCCTGTTTTTGGTAAAGGGCCAACCGCTGCACCGTGTGCTCGGCCAGCCACTTGTAAGGATCCAAAAAATCCACCACCACCGCCTCGTCCTTTGTGGCCGTGCGCCGTAGACCCCGGCCCACAGATTGCAAGGTGCCCAACTCAGCCTTGCCACCACCTGCCACTATAACAGCTCCCAAGCTCGGAATGTTCACGCCTTCTCTCCACACCTTGGAACTGATGACGCAACCAACTTCCCCCGTAGAAAATTTGGCTTTGATCTTCTGCCGGACCTCGGTTTTGGTCAGTCCCTCCACAAACACAACGTCCAGCCCCACCAACCCAGCCACCTCCACCAACCGGTCTCCATGGTCCAGCAAATTGATGAAAATTAACACCGTACACCCACCTTGTACAAATGCCTTGGCCTTGGTCATAATCGCATGATTGCGGGACCGGTTGTTCACGATACAAGTTTGCACCATTTCAGGGTATGACCGAATATCCTTGTATGCCGACACAAGTTTTACCGGCACAAGCTCCAGTTTGACTTTGGACACAATTCCCAAATCCTGCCCCTCCTGGAGCGTGACCCGATCAATTACAGGCCCCACCATACCCTCCAGGCACATGGCAACCTTCTCCCCCTCCGGAGGGCCAGTAGCGGTAAGCCCCAAACGCATAGGGGCAAGGGTATGCCGCAACAGACCCGCATACTGTCCATCCATGTCCCCGAACAAATGAACCTCGTCAATTATGATCAAATCCAACCCTCTTACCAATTCCTCCCATTGGGGGCGCACCACCTGCTTTTTGTACTTCCGCCCCTCCACCTCATAGGTGACAGATTTCATAATAGCTTGGCGCGTGGCCACAACAACATGGTTGCCCGGCTTGGGGGTATGCCCCGCCCCCAACAAACCCACTTTGGCAATGCCCACTTTTTTGAGTTCAATTGCTGTTTGGATCAGGATGTCCGCACTGTGTGTTACCACCAATGATCGGCAGTCGGGGTATTGGGCCAACAACCCCATCAAAAGAATTGTTTTCCCGCTGCCAGTGGGGGCCTCCAACACCCCCCGCTGTTTACTTATCGCAGACTCGATCAACCGCTTTTGATCGTCCCTAAATTCAAAATCCTTAAGGTGTAAAGGGGCAGAGGGTTGCAGGTAGCCTTCCCTCTGTAATATCTCACATTCCATGCTGTCCTGGTTGGCTGACGCCTGCACCCTATCCAGAAAGCCGGTGGGGAAGCACCAAAAGGGTGGGGGGCCAGGGGAGTGCATATTAACCAATAGGGGGTGCCGGTACTCGCTGCGCACTTTGCTGTATTGCCCGGCTCGGTAATGTACCATCTTGTAAGACAACAATCTTCGCAGCCACTTGCGTTCCGCCCCGGTAGAATTTAATACTTGGCAGTCTACGGGGTCCAAAACTTTGATTTTCATGTGCCCAACTCCTGAACGTAGGTGGACAGTTCTTGAAGGGTTCCCTGCACCTTATCCCGGTGCCACCCCATGCCTCGCAAATACCGGGCAATTTGTTTTTTGGAAATGCGCCTACGCACGGGGGTGGTGATCATCTCCAACACCTCGGCAGGGCTTTGCAACACAAGGTTGACCACGTACAGGGCCTCCTCCGATAAACTGGCACGCCCCAAGCTCCTGGACACTTCCTGATCTGGCAAGGGTACGCTATGCATCTGCCCAGCCTCGTCCGGAACTAGGGGCACCTCCGTATCCTCTGGCAAGTGGTCCGTGTAAACCCAACTGCGCGAATCCATTACTGTGGCCCCCGCCTGCCACCGCCACAAATAATCCGCCCGTGAGCGTTTTGGCTTTGCCACCATCCCAACCTTCCTTGGCCTTGGCTTTGCCACCATCCCAACCTTCCTTGGCCTTGGCTTTTTCATCGCATTTTTCCTTGCGTGTCCTAGTTGCTTACGTTACACAGACCAGGTATAACAGGGACAAGGCAATTGTGCAACCCCAACAAAGGAGACCAAAATGGCTAGACTAGAAAAAGTGGGCGACCGCCCGGTGGTGGAGCTTGCCTGCAAACACGGGGGTAATTACAAAATCCTGGACAACGGCACCCGCATAGACCTCACGGATGAAGAATGGCGGGAGGAGCTTACCAAAGCCTTACGAGGGTGCGGGGGCGCAAAGGTGCCGGGGGCATGGGGACAACCCACTGAAGGCACGGATAACCCCCTTTCATCCCCTGAAAAGGGGGGGGCCAAACGGTTGGCTAAGGTAGGCAATCCGCAAACGGAAGAAGGCGCGTTTTTTATCGATGGAAAAACATACACAAGCCTTGAAGACGTTGCCGTGGATTTTGCCACCACGACCAAGGTGTACAAGGAGGCAGCTATTGCAGCAGGATGCCTTCCATCTTTCACCAAGAAGGTCCGAAAGAAACTGCAAAGGATGGGTAAATAATACGGGGGAGGCCCCCGGTGGTCGGGAGGACACCTCACGTGCTCGCGGTAGCACACGGGTGTTTGAACCACCGGGGGCTTTTCTAATCCTACTCCCAACGGCGAATAAGGGGGGCTCCCAGTGTGCCATCGTTCCTCAAAGGCCGGTTACGATCCTCCCACATGCGCCGGGCGCGTTGCCAACCTTTGACCCATTTGCCCAGTGCCCATTCCCGCAACACATCCGCCACGGCATCCGTCCACCACACCAACAACTCAACCCACTTGTCGTCTTCCTTGTTTGGCGTCAGTGCAACAATGGGCCGGAGCACGAGCGTGGCAAAGGAGTGGGCTGCCATGGAAATCGTCAGCATGGTAGCCACATAGGTTATCACGACCGCAACGTAAGGGGCCGCGTATTGCATGAATACTTGTACCAGAATGTCTTGTTCCATCACTTGTCTCCAAAATGTTTGGCCAGTAGCTCCAACACGCCCGGTGCTACCCATGCCAGGGTTCCGATTATCAACATGGCACCAATAACGATGCTCACAAAATTTGCAGCAACTACACCCGCCCCCGTGATTTTATTGTAATCCAAAGGGGTTGCCCGTGGCCACCGCGCAACGGCTGACAACCTCATCAAAAGGAAAAGCAGGAAGGCCACCAACAAACCATCTTCCTTCAACTCTTCCAAAAGCCAACGGGCCAAGGTAGGGTTGCCCTGTTGGTACAGCATGGACACAGCCCCACCTACAATACCCAGCACAAGCCAAAATACCGCGTTGCCTACACTGGTCAAATTAATGCCATGGGCCAACTGTTTCGCAAGGTTCTTTTTAATCATAATCAATTCCCAATTTTTTCTCAATCCTGGTAAACCGCAAGTCTTCTTTCTGGATATGCTTTCGCAAAATATGGTTGGTTTTGGCCGTACTGCGAAGGGTTAATTTCAGGCATTGGTGCATGTGCCGCACATCCGACCGCAAGGTGGCATGGCTATAAACAATGGTGCCCACCAAACTTACCAGGGCCACTACTGGCACCCCAACCGCAACCAACATTTGAACATCCATTTAAGCAACCTTCCCTTCAAACTGTATCCGGTGCAAAATCCAACCCACATAGAAGGCCTCTTGGGTCGGATCACGACGGGCCAAGTTCCTCAAGAAGCTGGCCTGCTCCACATTAACCGCAACCAACAAAGCCCGCTTTCCATACGCCCGGTTGTCCAATTTACGCATGGCTTTCAAGGTGTCCGTGCCAGCCCAACCATCCACTTTCAAATCTTTGAACAAGCGCTCGTCCTCATTGCGGTTGAGGAGGTTCAAAGCGTCTTGTAAAAAGTAGGCTGCCCGCGCCGGGCCGTGCAGCACCGCACTATCGAAACATTCCCAAGACAAGGGTTCTGACCACTCGGCGATATTTTGACAAGGTAGGTTATTGTCCCCCCAATACAAGTCGTGATAGATTAGCTTCGCTGTGGGGTGATCCAAAGCCATAACATCCTCCACCGTAGCCTCCTTGGCTGCCCCATACCACCTATTAAGAGTTCCAATTGTGACACCCAAATTGGTGGGGCCACCTCGGTCTGCCGGGTGGTTCACAAATCCACCCTCTATTTTGACCGTTTTGGCAAGGGCAGTCTCGAATTGGGATGTGAACATTTTGTCTTCCTTTTTTACGACGTGGTTCGCCACGGCGGTTGCGCTGCGCTTGGCAAACACAACCAAAAAAAACTTCACAACCCACTGCAAAAAGGATGCAAACAAAATCAACCCCCTATTCTTGTTCTGTTGGGACATTAACAACGTTCCCTTTCGCGGCTTCCTGCCAGTGGTTGAAGATGGTCATGTCGGATTCCGCAACTTCACTCGGCCAAAGGAAACAATTCAAAGAAAAAGATGCCCAAGGCAAAACCGTGAGCGCGGGGTTCGCCAAACATCCCTTCAGCAACTTCAAATCCGATTCCTCTAGCACGATTCGGCCTGAAGCAATCGCCAGCTTGTGCGACAACCGCACGCATGCCATCCCGTCGTCCTTTTGAACCGTCCCAGCTTCCACCACCGCGTACAACAGTTTAACCAGTAGGGAGGATGATCCGCTTGGGCTGACCAGTTTCTCGGTCAGGTCAAACTCCACCGCCGGCGTCTTCTCCTGGCTCTCATCCTTTTTCTTTCCCATCTCATCCTCCTGGGTTTTCATGTTTTTCACGCCCCCTTTAGTTAAAGTGGACATCAGACCACACCAATCCTGCCCCTACCTGGATTGCTAATACGTGCCCAATTTCCTGCATGTGTTTTGCTACGGCCCCGCCGACGTTCCATCCTTCAGCGCTTCCTGCTGTGGCTGATGTTACCAGGCGATCTTTCAAGATGGATCCGCCAGCATCCATTAAGACTTCCACCGTTCCGGCAACAACAATCCAAGCTTCGCTTCCGTCAGGTACTCCTGCCTCCAGGATTATTCCAATCGCCTCTTGAGAGCTGCCACCAGCAGTCTCAAAAGCCCTCGCAGTTGTCGCCGAGGCTTCTACTATTTGCCCTTTGACCGTATTTCCCCCAGTCTTGTTGGTCAACTTGACGCAAAACTGGCCGTCATCGTGGATACCGCCTTTCGCATTGACATCCAGCGCAAGGGTTGGATCAAAATTATTGATTCCTAAATACTGCTCTCCTGTAATGGTAAGAACACCTTGCAAACCTGCGGATAAAATCATCCTTTCTTGATCGAACTCATACGAAATTATCGCCGCTACGTTACTCTCTGCGGTTGAACCAAAAACTATTCGAGCGTCGATGCTACCCCCAGGAGTGAGGATTGATAGTCCTCCCGTAGCAGACATCTCAAGCACAAGATCATCAGCAACCGAATGCGCGGTGACTCCACCAGCCCCTGTTCCTACCTTGATGTGAAGAGGACTGGTAGGTGTAATCCTAATCCCTACGTTTCCAGTTGCTCCATCTAACCGCATGATCTCAATTAACGATCCACCAGTACCGGCGTAAAAAACATGGTCATTTGCTATGTTATTGACGATATAGTTGAGCTGTCCACCTGAAACACTAAAACCGTATTTGTCAGAATTGTTATTAAAAATAAACAACTTTATATTTTCGCCAGCAGCGTCGCTGAAAGTCGCTCCCAAAGATAAGGTGTCTGGGGTTCCTGTTGAGGCCACTACAGTTGTGCCTATATGTAAATTATGCTCTGGCGAGGTCTGCTTAATCCCTAACCCCGTCGTGGTGAGCCGCATCCCCTCACCACCACCAACAGACCAAGCAAGCACGTTATCCGCCGGGTGCCACATTCCATCATCGAGGAAGCCAAGGAAAGTGTGGCTAGGCGTCGCTTCTGCACCTACACCTGCAATGAGTACTGGCGCACTTATGGGGGTTGCATATTGAACCACACCGGAAGCATCGCCATGTCCGATTGCTGACGCAGCCCCCACGTCCAAAACGGAAACGTCTGTGCCAATAAGTGAGGTTTGGCTTCCCGCACCGTCAACAGTAACCTCCCCCGTTGCCGCGTTTATTACTCGTAGTCGGAAAAAGTTGCGTGCGCCCGTTGCAGAGACTGTAAAGGCCCCCACATCCAAAATTGCACCGGGCTCCCCCACAAAACTGACATCATCCTCGGTAATGACAATGTTGGAACCTGTACGGGTGTGTGTGCCGGAAAGAAACACAACCAAGTTGCCATTTGCAACATTAGTTTCAAAATTATCAACGGTGTAGTCGGCCTCGCTGTCCGCAACTTGTGCAGCGGAGCCCACGGTGATGTCAGCGTATTGGTGCTGAAGTCCCTTGACCCATTTCCCAACAGTGTTCTGGTACCAGTTCATATACTCAGCAGCAGCCGGTTGCCCGGCATTCCACCCCCTGTCCACCTTTTGGAAAGGTGGGACGATGATTTGCCCGGCATCTTCATCACGAGCCCAAAATGGAAAAGCTGGTTTGGTCATTTTAATATTCCAACAAGGGTATTATAGTGCGCGAAATGCCAACAAATGTCCTTCAACTACAGTGCCAACTCGGACATTGTAATTTGAATCGCTTTCCGAATCTATAACAACTTCAAAGTAATCGCCAATATCCATGGCAACAGTAACCTCAATTTGGTAAGTCCAACCCGTTGTGGGATTTCCTGACAATGATCCCGCCGTTCTTGCATTAGAGCCATTTTTTGTTATGGACATAAAAGTGAGATCGAAAGCAGTCAAATCACTCACGGTGACAAAAGCAAAAACCCGGTAAAAACCAGGTACGGACACTGTGAACCTTTGGTTTGTTGTTGGATCATAATCATCATTCGGATCATACACTTCAGTATCAAGATCAATTTTAGTTGCTGCCGTTGATGCAATGTTTTGAGTTCCTGACATTTCTGCACGCCAAAATGGCTTAGCCCCTCCAGTCCCATCCATAATATCCCAATGCGCAGAGGCTGTTGGTGTATCCCGCTTTGCCGCAAGCACCATTTTACCGTTTTGAAAAGATGCTATGTCCTGTCCCCCTGATGCTTCAACCGTAATCTTATTGGGACCTGTAGATCGAGCGTTAAAAATCTCAATGTGCGATCCTTGAAGCACACCGGTCGTTGGTAATGTGAGGACACGCACCGATGAAGGATTAATGACATGCCTCCTATGCATGTCCTTCAACCCAAATGTCTTTGCGGCATCCGGCAAAGCATTAGGTCGGTTGTCCTCAATCATTCTTTGTAGAAGCCAATTCATATACTCGGCGGCGGTGGGCTGCCCAGCATTGTTCCCTTGGATTTTCTTTGCATCGGGTGGTTCTATAATCTGAGACCCACCCACTGTTGCCCACTTCAGTTCCCCGGTAGCCATTACAAAACCCTTGCTAAGTTCCCGCCACCTACACCGGGAAGTATGTCACCGTTTGCGTCAGCGTCAGCCTCCGCTCCGAAACCCGTTGAAGCTGCTGGTAAATCGCCATTTGCGTCAGCGTCAGCCTCCGCCCCCCACAAGAAACAGGGGTCAACACAAATTTGCAAAAGGAGCAAAACACCCGCCGCTTTGGCTTGATCCATCGCTGCTATCACATCAACATCCGGAGGGTCCAAATCATCCACAGCCACAGCGGTTAGTTCAAATGTGGCCGGTTGTAAATCTGTGGAAAATATTGACGTAGCATCCACCAACAATTGGTATGTTTGTATCAGTTGTTCCGTTGTCCCACTTTGCGCAGAAATGGCTGCTGCCCGGCCAAGCAGGGCTGCCGAATAACTGGCATCGCTTTGGCCTGTTATTCGAGCCAAGTCCAATATGGTCCCCAGGTTGTCAAGCTGCACACCCTCCGCTGTACCAATGGCCTGTAAATTGAGAAAATCGTCAAGGGTATCTTCGATTGCTTGGGTACCTACGGTCAAGGCCGCGATTATTTTGTTGAGCCCGGAACTGCCCAAAGTAAACCCAGGCGACCGGGCAATTGCTTGGTCTGTGTGGTCTTCAATTTTGGGGCTTATGGGGGTAGCCATATCAACTCGTCACAGTTGTGCGGGAGCTATCAAAGTCCGCAATTTCAGTTTCGGCAATGGTAATGTTGGCATCCCCGGACGGGCCGGGGGCTGTGCCTATGTCAATCACCACGTCGGTTATACCTGGCACACTTTGAAAGGACGCAACAAGGTAAGGGAATACTATTACGTCTGTCCCAATGCCCAAAGCATCCCCCCAAGCATTGACCAAATCTTCCACAAGAGTGTCACCATCCGCAGGGTAATCGCTGTTCACGGTTAAGGTAATATCCAGGTAAATGTCAATGACTGAGGGACGTGAAAAGTTTATGGCGTGGGCCGTACCTTGGGAATCTGTAGACGTACCCGACTCTGCCCCGTTGGTGTTTATGCCCGCTGCCTTGTTCAAAAACAAACTGTCGAAAATGTCTTGGTCGGCACCCCCCACAACCAATGCCTCAAAGCTGTGGGGCAACCGGCTATCTACGGTCACATCCGTATCATTGACAAACACACGGGCTTGAGTCACATTGGACAATGCCAGCAACGCCCCGAGAATGGCTTCCACTGTGGCATTACCCAACCCCTGCAAAGCCGCCACGCGCCGCAACCGGAAAGCCGCATCGGTTTCTTCCAAGTTCCCCAAGGTGGCATCCACAAAATTGGCAACCCCATCCCAACCAGATACAGGGTTACCAATTACAGTCAGGGTGCCCGCCAAACCAATTATAGGCCCCGCGTTGACGCTCTCCCCGGCCACGGGCACGGCATCATCCGCGTTGTAACTTCCCGTGGCCGGGGTAACAGTCGGGGTAGTAAGTGGGGTATACTCAAAATGATCCACGTCCAAAACCGTAACCTGAAACAGGCCGTTGTATTCGACTTGATCTGCATCGTGAATTAACACATAATCGCTAGTCGATTTCCCATGGGCCACCGCCCGCGCCACCGCCGTGGCAAACGTAATGTGGTCACTGGCAAGGCCCTCGTCCTGGTACACAGGGGTTCCCGCCGCCGAACCACCGGGGGTGCCTGTCATATTGTAGTCAAAAGTCGAGCCCCCAATGTTCTCGATTTCGGCGGTCACGTTGTACAAGGAAGCATCCCCACCCGTTGCCCCGGATATGGTAACTACGGCACCGGCTGGCAACCCGTGGGGTGCTGTAGTGGTAACTGAGGCTACACTACCCACCCGCGTGATGCTTGTAATGGCAATTCCAGTCGTGCCCGTTTCAACAGTAATGTCTCCCGTAGCACCCAAGGTCACCGGGGCAGCCGTTCTGAATTGAATGGCTGTGTCCGATGTTTCCACAAGGGAGCCTTGGGGTATTGTCACATTGGTGCCACGCACGTACAGGGTAACAGTGGAACGTAGGGCCGGGTTGCGCACCAAAGCAGTAATCTCGGCCACCCTATCCAGGCTTACCCCCACCGCCGTGGCAGGCACATGCGCCCCGTAGTCCTCCTCCATGCGTTCCCAAAGGGACACTTCCCGGTCGGCCAACAGGGAAACCAACTTTCCAAATTCTGTATCTGGACCCAGGTTTATAGATGCCCCAAATTGCGCCCGGAACGATGCCTCCAAATCCGCGACAATGTCCACCAAACGTTTGGGGTCGAATCCTGTCTCGGTCAATAGCCCGGTGCCCATGCTATGTGCTCACTATTGTGGAGGTTCCGTCCTCGTTTTGCAGCTTGGCCACAACAGATAAGTTCCGTGTGGTGTTGTTGTATTCCATTTCAAATTCTGTGATTTTATCTCCAACATCAGCACCCCGCAAAATCTCGCGCTTCACATGGGCAGCCAACACATCCCGTGGGGTAGCCTTAACCCAAACAACCCCGTGGTAATCCAAACCAAAAGTCGTGTCCAAAAACCATTCGCCGCGCACGGTGAGGAGGCGGGAACGGATGCGCTGCGCCTTGGCCTCCCCCCCGGTAATGGTCTCCACCTCCCCCTGGGTAATAGTAATGTCATCGGTTAGGGGGTCTAGTTTCAAATCAGTCATGTCAAACCCCCGGACGATGCACACGTTCCAGCCGCACCCCCAGCCGTACAAGCCGAAGCCGTGGTGCCCGTCGTGGCAACAGCCCCGCTCGCAATCATTATTTTCACCGCTTGCGTTATGTCGTCCGCCAGTTGATCCATCACCGTGTCAAATGGGTCGCCTGATGTTTTGGCCGTTTGAAATGCTGTCTTGATGGATGCCTTGCAGGTTGCGTCGTCCATTGCCATGTTACACCTTCAGGTTTTCGAGTTTCGTCCTCTGTTCCTCTACGGCATCCTTGACCGTGTCCACATTGCCAACAGCCGTAGTTGCGGGGCCCGTAGGGCCACCACCATTCGAAAAACTTTCCGTGTTGAGTTTATAATCCAACAACGTCTCAAGCTGCTCAAAAACCGCGTGCATGATAGACAAAAGCTCATCCGTGTCGTTGCCCAAATACATTTTTGTGCCGGACGCCACCTGCAAAGCCAAGTTGGCTGCATCCGTTGCCGGGGTAAATGAAAGGGCAGACGGCCAGCCACCCAATATGGCGTAACAGTCCGAAAAATCATGCTTGCGTTTGTCCTTGGCCTCGGTAGGTTGGGAACCATTGCTGGCTTTCCAGTCATCCAACGACCGGTCCGTGAATACCAACAACACGGGGTCCCCAGCAGCCACCGGCAGTATGAGCGCCCCGGCTTGGGTTTGGGGGTGCAATACGGGCACGTTGGGAACTGGGGGCAAAGCAACCGGGCTCTCTGCTCCAAATGCTTTGCGTTTAATCAGAGGCTGAATTTCAGCCTGCCGAGTGACAGGGTCGTAACTGTTGACCACGCCCGGCCCCGCCACGCGCAACTCCGTGAAAATGCTTTCACGCAAAAGATCGAAAGCAGCCCCCAAGTCGCCATCATCAAAACCTTCAACCGCCATTTCAACTCCCCATTGGGGCCAGCACAGGCAAAGAGGTTTGTTCCTCCGGGGGGAAAAAACGGGCATTGGTACATTCACAGAACCAATCGTCCGTATGGGTATCCCCAGTGCAGGTGACTTGGTACAACGTAAAATCTCTTCCTAGGCTTGAGTCTGTTATGCTTTCCCTTAAGGTTTCCGAATCGATGCGTACAAGTTGCCCTGGCTTTATGCGGGGGTCCAACATGGTTTTGAAGTCCGCACCAAAATCACTAATTTTTGGGGTGCCCAACAAACCAGAACTCTCATCTATCGGCAAAAAGATCCTTTCCCTTGGGTGCTCCGGTTTGTATACGGTAATGCCATCCACATCCACATTAAACGTCAGTTCAAAGGCTTTCAAAAGTTTGGTGGCCGATACGTAAGCGGAGCCAATAACCACTTTGGTGTTAACCAGTTTGCCCGCCAAAATAGTTTCAGCATCCAAAGAATAATTTACGTCATCCCAACCGGCAGCTCCAAACAAATCGTTGATAATGTCCCGCACAAGGGTGGGTGTCCCGTAGGACTTTTCCAGGGTGTTGAGCAGGGCTTGTGCCAAGGCTGCATTGCACTCCAATTCTGTAATCCAATCGGGGCCTTGCCTATTGTTGGTCGCCCTTACAATGCCACCGTTGAAAATGACACCAAAACTATCCTCATACCCAGCCTCCAGTCTGGCATAACGGATGGGGTCCCGCCGCACCCGTAAAAGGCTGCGCTGCGCCAGCATACCCCGGCTCTCCGGGCTGAGGTTCCAGATACGGATGCGTGCCTTGTCTGCCAGGGCCGAAATTTTCCGCTCCACGTTGAAAGCCATACGCAAGCCAAACGGGTTTGCCCCGCTTTGGTCAAACCCGTTTATAGTTTTTATCTCCTCTGTACCATCAGAGATGGTCAAGGTCACCTTGCGTATGAACCGCTCCGGTCCAACAAGGCTTACTTGCAAGGCTTCTGTCATGTTTCCTCGTAAAGCAAAACAACCTCGTCTCCAAAATTATCTTGATCTGGATCCCGGTCAGCACCGCTTACGTCCCGCACAATAAACGTACCGGGGGGCAAGCGGCTGTCTACCTGCATGTGTGCCAACTGCGAAAGCAAATCTTCCGAGCTGACAACTTTAATCCCAGATACCACCACCACGTCATTGTGTTTGATACTCATGTACCAATGATTGGCGCGGGCATTGAATCGGAAAGATAGTTTGTAATAAAGCCCTTCCAATGCGACGGTCATGGTGTTTGCCGCAGGGGTTACGCGCACAGGTATTTGCAGGGTGGCCATCTAAATCCCCCCTACAGGCACATTACCAAAATCCACATCCAATCCCGCCGTATGGCTCACATCCGGACTTGCTACGCTCTCCGCTGTCAAGGCATTGACCGCCGTGGTAATCACCTGAATCATTTCGCATTGGAAACGCATGGAGGTGCCATCGCCTTTTGTGCGAGGTGCAGACAAAGATTTTATGGCCAAGCCCTCATAAACCCCCTGTTGTATAACCACGTCGAAAAGGGTACGGGCCTCCCTCAAATTTTCCAAAGCGTTCCACTGCTGCACACTCAAACCCCCAGCCAACCCAGAATTGACAGCCGCTGCAAACCCGGCCAAGGCGTTAAACCCAACGTCTATGCCACCCGTAGCAAAAGGGGCATCCACAAAACGCCCGGCCAAGTTTATGGTCACCGGCAAATTGACAATGTGGTCCGATACGTTGCGCCCGGTCTCCGTGGGGTTTTGCGTGACCAGGCTTTGATATTGGACTGTTACTTGCTCCACAAGATCAATACTTATCACATCAATCTTGCTCAAAATAACTACGGGCACCCCAAACACATTCTGTGTGGGCATTTACCCCTCCATCGTGGGGACAAGGCTTGGCAACACGCTCATGCGGACAATGCTGGCCAACTCCCTTCGCAACTGCTGTGCAATTTGATCCGGGTTTTGAGACCCGTCAATAATCATGTCGCCATGCCAAGTAAAAGAGACGGCACGTTCTTCTTGTGTGGCTTGCAAAGCTGCCCCGGTAGGTTCTTCTTCCCTGGGCTGTTCCCCCTTTTCTTGCATAACGGGGGCGCTTATCCGGGCTTCTGTGCCACCATCACCTTGGGTTGGTACTCCCCTTTGTTTTTCTTGTAAACGGGCACGTTCTTGCCTTTCCAAATTAACATCCTGTTCCCGAACAACACGTTCCCTCTCCGCCTCCAATCGATCAGAAGCCAAATCCTCCGAACCCTCGGGGACCTTAGGTAATCTACGGAAACCCCGGAACCTTGTCTCTGCCTCTTGTATTTTTGTCAAAAGGGCTTCTGCCTCAAGGGCCGCCGTGTCCTCTGGAATTTCATCGTTTTGCTCATCAACAAACCGGCCATATTGTTTGAACCATTTTATGGCAATTTTTTCCATCTCACTGAGAGGAACTAAAGAAGTGCCCCCAGTCCGTTGCCGCTCCAAAGCACCCCTAGCAATTTGTTCTTTGGTTTCCTCCGTAGACTCCACACCAAAGTTTTTCTCGTCGAGGAATTTTTGAGCCATCTCCCCAAGGCTCGCCCCCACGGTAATGCCCCCAAGGATAAAGAAGGGATTGCCAGTTGCCAGGAAAGCCAACAACCCACCAATGGTGCCCCCCACAAGCAAACCAGATACATCTTTTTTAAGCATGCCTTCCACGTCCAACCAATCCCGGTTAAACTGGCTCAAAAGGGTACCTGTCAAAACACCCCCTAAAATCCATTTGGGGTTGCGTGTCAAAAGGAACATCAGAATGCCCCCAATGGTTGCCGAAGCCCCCACCTTACTATCAAACAAACCATCCACAAATTCTGTCAGACTCCTCCAAGCCTCACGAGCGGATTCTACGTGCTCCGTATGGTCAGGAAACAAATCTTCCATTTTTTGGAAGAAGGCTTCAGCCGCGCCGCCAGCCCTTACAATGTCCTTGCGAAGAGCCTCCACAAACGTAGAAGCTTTCTCTAGAATTCCCGCAATCTGATTCAATGCGGGCATCATTGTTTCTGTGATGGTGCGGGTTATGCGATTCCACAAATTTTCCATTTGGGAGCCCACACGCATGTTGGCCCCCGCTGCACTGGTCTCCAGTATGCCCCGTTCCTTTTCCAGCTTCTCCCGGTTCTGTTCCAATATACGGGCAAGGGCCTCCCGCGTTTGGCGCATAGCTCTGGCGGATAAGGGGCCTGCTGCTTGCCCAATGGCCTCCTCAATTATTTTGAAGTCCTCGGCAGTCTCCCGCGAAAAGAAACCAAAAGCCCGCAAGGTGTCCGTAAGGCCCCCCTCCTGAATACCCCGGCCCAACATCTCCACGGTCTCGGCAATACCAGTACCCGACCGGCTGAGCAGGGTGGAGGCTTGCTCCAACAGTTGCGCAGATTCCTTGCCACTGAAACCCAAACGGGAAAGGGCAATGGAACCTTGTATGAGATCCTTCTCAGAAAAAATGGACGCCAGCCCACCCTTTTCCGCAGCCAGCTCATCAATTTTGTCTTTCACCTCCCCTAATCCCGCACCAAATCGGGTATTGATTTGGTTGTGAAGAAAGTCAATATCCCCACCCGCTTTGATGGCCCAACCAGACAAGGCTGTCCCTGCAATAGCTGCAATACCACTTTTGACCCCGTCCAACGTGCGGTCCAGTTGGTGCAACGGTGTCAGGTCAGTGCGGAATGTGACCCTGGAAACCAGGTCCCTGAGGAGTGTCATTTTGTGCATCCAATGCAAGATTTAATTGTAACAATTCTACAAGTGTTAATTCCCTGCTACATTCACCCAACCTACACGCCCCCGCTTGCACCGGCCTCAAAACCAGGGCACAGGTGGAAGCCTTGCGGGGGTGCCCGGACAACAGGATCATTACTGTTTGGGCAGCCCATCGTCCGGGGGGCTTACTTTCTGAGCCGCCGCGAAAAAATCCACAAACCAAGACACGGGTTCGCCATAGTTGAATTTGTAGATTTCAAACAACAACTGAAACAATGACCCAAGATCTTTCGAGAAACGGAACTCGTACCAGTCCTCGAAACTGCCCTCGCCCTTACCTTGCCGATCCCGGTACAGGGGCACGGAGGCCCGCACGGTTTGTTTGATCAGCTTGGGCAATTCATCGCTATCCAACCTCTCGATGAAGCCGTCCAGCATGTCCCCCAAGTGCAAGTGCTTCTCCAGCTCCTTGCCCAGCTTTGCAAACTCCTCTTTGCTGCTTGGAAAATCTTTGATTCCTTTACCTACACCACCAACAATACGGATGGTTTTGGTGATCAACTGTAGGGCGTGTGTGGCTGGCAACGACTCAATGACAATCTCGTCGTCGCCAATTTGAACTGTGTTTTGGTCCAACATTGTTTCCTCCCGAAAAACATGCGGTTGTTAGATTAGCTCAACGTCTCCGCGAGAGCTGCCGTGGCCGGGGTGCCGCCGTGGGACATGGGGATGGAAACCAACCGCACGGCCCATGCCCGGCCTTGGGGGGTATCCGCAAAAGCCGCATCCGCAGGTTTCTCAATCCAACCCTTACCAGCCAAGTACACCGTATCGGGGGAAGCCAAATCCGTGATGGAAACGGGCACCACACCATCGCTGTCCGCTTCATCCCTATTGGCAAGGTTAGACAACAGTTTGTTGGCATTGGCCGTGTGTGCCAAGGTGAGCGTCAGCAAAGCACTCCGGTCGTTGCGCTTGGTTCGAATGCCCTCTTGACCGTCCCCACCAATCGTCAGATCGTAATTGTTCACATTGCGAACCAACTGGACAAAAGTGCCCGCTGCAATGCCGGTAATGATGGCCCCACCAATCGTGATAACAATACCAGCGGGGTCATAGGTTTTTGTTTCTGTTTGCGCCATTCTCGATCTCCTGAGCTAAAGGGAAACGGCGGAGGTGCCGTTGATCCCTTGCGTGTGATACAGTGTGTTCAACAGGCGCAAAACCCACCGGCGTTCCGTGGGGATGCCCCCCGCGAATACGATACGGGGGGGGCCTGCTATCCACCCCCGCGCCGCCACGTAAGTTGTTTTGACCCCGCCCGTATTGTCATCTAAAATCATGACGGGGTAAATGCTGGCATGCGTCAACAAATCAGCATTGTACAAATTGGACAAAATCACATTACTCGATGACGACTGAGCCAAAGCCAAAGTGAGGGTATCAAAAGGGTTGCGGTTAGCCCAACGTATGGGTTCGCCATCTACCCCGTAGTCATCCTCAAACGACGGTTGATCCGGGGCCAGCTCTACCATGGCCCCCGGAGCAAACCCGGCAATGGTGAACCCACCAACAAATACCTGCACCCGTGCCGGGTCGTATGTTTTAAGGTCAGTCGCCATTGGATTAAATCAACGCCGTGACGTTGATGCTGAAAGTCACAATGCTTCCGGCCAACTGCACGGTCACCAAAATAGCGGGCAGTGTGCGGGAAATTTTGTCGGCCGCCGAAATGTCCTCAATTTGGGGCATCGTAATTCGGTAGGTTTCCCCACTCGTGCTTCCCGTAATGACACCCAGCAAACCATTCCGCTCACCCGTTTCAATGACCCCCACAATTTCCGGGAGTAGTGAGTTGATACCTGCTTGGGTAAACGGAATTTTGCCGCTGTTGATGCGCCGCAACATCACGGCTTCTCCCAACCGGGCCTCCAACCAATCCATTCCGATTTGCGTGTCAATGAAACGCCCAGAAGCCATCACACCAATTTGCGTGGCACCCACGCCACCAATGGCCGTGTAAATGTTCGCATTCTTGGCCTTGACCGCCTGCTGCTGTGCCAGAGTCATGAGGGACAGGGGGGTCGGCGTTTGTCCGGTAAGGGGTTTGAATGTCCAATCCTCCTCCCCCGGTTGCGTCGGCAGCATGTGGCCAACCCAACGGGCTTCCGGGAAAGTGTACCGGGCAAAGTAGGCAATCGCGCCGTTGTTGGCATCCGCACCATCACCCTCGGTGGTAGCAAACGTCCACGTGCTCGACAACGGGATGGTGGCCACCACGTGGTTTCCATTCAAATCAGTCCCGTTGGCCCCGGAAAGCGTAACCGGATCTCCCACACGCAAACCGTGCCCAGCTTGCGTCACGGTCGCCACCAAAGACACCACGGTAATGGAAACAGCGGTTTCATCCACCCCACCATCTTGGCTGTACAACAGGCCCGTCCGGTTGTATGCAAAGCCACCCAAGTCCGACGCAATATCCGTGGAATCACCGGAATCGTAAATGGCCACGTCTTCCGAACAAGGAATGTAAATGTGCGCGTATGTGGCCGATGAAACCCAGGCAGCAATCTCGTTGATATCCGCCTCCAACCTGTACGCTGCAACCAAACCAAACCAATCACTGTCCTCGGCTTCAATTGCATTCAGGGCCGCCGTAAGGTTGGCATCGCCAGAATCTCCCCGCAACACCTTCACAACGGTGGGTGCCCGACTGCCCGCAAACATAGCTGACGCTGCCTTGTACACCTTGGTCGTGGTGGCAAAATCCACGGCAAGGGGTGTGAGGCTTGTGTATGCCTGGACCCGTTGGTCCGTATCCCAAGCAGCGGGCTCACTGAATTCATCATAAATGCCGGGGGTTCCAAACCCCGCCGCCTGCACCAAGGCATCGGTGACTGTGACGGTTACGTTTACATACTCAGATATCGGAGTTGACACTTTTTACCTCCTGTTGTGTAAATCGGTTTATTTTTCTAATAAGCACAGGTCTGTTTTCCAATTCCCGTTCCCATATAACCAATGTACGGAAACCAAAAGGTTTGAATATTGCTGCCCTTTTCTTAGGGCTGTCATGCCTGTGCCAATGATCACCAAACAATTCGATTAGAAGTTTCTTCCCGTTCACGTTCACAAAATCCGGGTTTTTACCTGCAAGGATCAAAGAACCATCACCCACGTACTTCCAATCCCCCGGCTGAATGGAATCCAACAAATCAAAAAGTTTAATCTCCACTTTGTTTGGCCTTGCAAGGCGGTTGCCACGGGCCATTCTGGTTTGCTGTTTCTTGTGCCAAATGGGATCTCCCCATAGACGTTTTTGGGCCACGGACATTTTCCGCTTAGTTTCTTTGTTGTGCTTTGTACCCCTACGCAAATCAGCGGATACTTTGCTAGCCTCTGACGTATCCCTTCCTTTTGCTGCTAGGGACATTTTCCGTTTAGTCTCCTCCGACGTAACCTTGCCTTTGTGCCTCAAAGAATTTTGTCTTTTCCACTCCTCCGTGTGATGCCATTTAGGTTTCAAATCTGTTTTAGCGTAATGAAAATTCAGAAACCTATTTCCCTCTTTAGCCAACTTTTTACATCCACATTGGCAAAAACGGCGACTCATTCTTCTGGCTCCTCGTAGGTTACATCAATGCTTGCATTTTCAATCCACGTCGAACCATCTTCCACCGTGGAAATGTCGGTGACCAAACTGGTATAGCCAAGTTCAATGTCCACTTGCATCCGGCGTTCCCACCGGTCACCCAATTGCTCATCGGCGGCGCGGGGGGCACTCAGCACCTGCAAAAAAGCCAACCCAGCACCCGCCCAAGCCTCCTTCACAACAGGGCTTTGCAAAGCCGCCAACGCCCCCTTCAAACGCGTCCGGGCACTGCGACCCTCCACGTCCTCCAGCCCCGGTGTAGTGTAAACTGCAACTTGCACGGTCATGCGTCGGGGGCCACTTACCACGCTGTCCAGTTTATTGGTGGCCTCATTGAATTGAAAATGGGTTTCATCCCTACCGTCCTGAGCCCCATCGGAAATTATTTGGTAGGTGGCATACGGTGTGGCAGGTCTAACAGCTTCTTGGTCCGCCATCCGGACACGGTTATTGCCGGTAGCGTAAGTGGCCAACCAATTGTGTATGGTGCTTTCAATTAAGGCATCATCAACAGCGTAAGCGACAGTCATGGCGTAAAGGTTCCCTCTGCTTCCGGCACAAGGTTCAACAAATCGAAACCCCCAGTACCCGTAAAAACAAAAGTGGTAGTCCGGGACAAGGCATCCGTCACTTTAACCCCTTGGCCATGCCAAAACGGGCCTTCCTTCCAAAACTCCAGTTTCAAAACCTTGACCACCAAAGACGATCCATCGGTAATGAGATCGTCCTCAACTATTTCCGTCAGTGCCCAAATGTGATACCATGCCAGGGTGTTCATACCCTCGGGCACCATCCGCATTTCCTTGGGGGACAAAGGCTGCATGTGTCCCTCAATATCGGATACATCTGCCCGACCCGGTATCACAATACCCCGCTCCACTACCTCCGTGGTAGCGCGGGACACAGTCAGGATTGTGCTGTGTTCCCGTATAGTGTCCAGAACTTCTGACATGTCACACCCTGAGCAAAACCAACGCCGCGTCCAACTTCAAAAGGGCCAGCCGTTGGCCAGTGGACAACTCTCCGTGCATTCCTTTGGGTTTGTTCTTAATACAACTAAGGGCTTGTTCGATCACTTCTGACGGATCGCGAAACAAACCCAATGGATCCTTGTCGTCCGTACCCTGCTTGCGTTGCGTCGGGCTCTCTGCAATGGGTGCGGGTTCCATTACCTCACCTGTATTGCCCACATGCTCCTCTTCACCGCTGCCCATCTTGGGTAGTTTTGCCATCACTCACCTCCTAACTTGTTTCAATGATGTTGCCTTGCTTATTTTTCACAGCAAAGCGAATCGAACCGACCAATGTACCCTGATCAATCAGGGGGTTGTCGCTACCCTTACGGGCAACCGTGGCCGGGGCATTGGGTGGGTCCTTCAAGGTGCGGATCGTGTTACGGATGTCCGTTTCGATCATCAGCCCAATCGCCGATAACGCCTGTTGCATGTCCTTGGGACCGTCCAGTATTGCGTTCCATTCCCGTACCGCTTGGGTATTGTACTTCTCCTGATTCATATCCATGGTGCTTCGCACAAACGACCGGGCCGGTATTATGATGTTGTGGGGCTTGGTCACCCCCATGCCTTTGCGCCCCTTCTTGAGGAACACCAAAGTCTTTCCATCCTCCAACGCAATCTCGTTTTTCCTGTCCTTCTTTGGTGGCCTATCCACAATAATGTATGGCTGGCCGCCGGGGTGGTTTATGGTGGCACCAAACTCATTGGCGGATGCAATAACCACTAATTCCTCACCCGTGAAAGAATGCACCCCAATGTCCACATGGCTGGCATTTTCCGTCAACCGGTCCATCAAATCATCGTAGCCACGACGGTCATCAGTGATTTCCACCTGCATGGTGACCAATGGTCCGGACATTTAATCCACCTCACCGGGAATAATCATTGCAAATCTTGGTATGGCCGTGTCCCGCAATTCCATGAAAAACAAACCGAACTGTGTACTCCCCAAAACCGTTTTTTGGTTCAGGTATGGCAACGTAAATGTCCGGCTTATGCCCCCTATGCTGTAACTGCTGAGGGGGCCACGGCCACCCACCGGTTGAAATGCGAGGCTCAGGAAATGAGCGGCAATGTACCGTTGCGCCATCTCCGTGTAAGATCCAAATACCTCCACGACCACAAACAACGCAGCATCCTCAAGAACCATAGTCACCTCGGGCTCCAAACCCGTAAGTGCTTGGATGCCTGCATCGGCCTTGGAAATTAATTGGACCCTTGCCAAAGTGGTCGGCGGATCAGCCACGGTCTACTCCTTCTGTTGGTCAGTGTCCGGTGCCGTGAGTGCTTGGATTTGCACTTCCAAAGCCTTGACCACCGTTTTACGGGCACCGCCATTGCGTTTGTGCTCTTGGGTGTTGAACTTTTCAAGAAGTGGTAAATCAATAACCCCCTCCACCAATTGCACGGCAGACCAGGCATCCATTTTGCTGATGTCAGCTTCCGCCAAAGTTTCCAACTCACTGTCCTCTTCCTTCTGGGCACCCATTTTTTGAAGCTTGCCCGGCCCGGTGGGTTTGGGAGTTACGGGCTTGCGCACCTTAACGGGCATGATTTTGCCACGGGATTGGAACCCTTGAACGGACTCGTTCTTTTGCAGCTCATCCCAAACCTCCTGGGATATTTCATTGGCCCCCGGCAAAAACCGAAAAACCAAACCGCTGTCACATCGGAATGTTTGGATGTTTTGCCCATTGTAATTGATAACCGGCATGCCACCTCCCTGTGGAAAATGTTGGGGGCACCACATCCGCGGATAGCAATGCCCCTGCAAAACTAGGGTTGCCCCCTAGATGTCGTACGAGAAACTGCACGCCAGCGGATACCGCACCACCAATCCCGCACACTCGGCTTCCATGTTGATCAGGAATTCGAGGTTGCGTTGCTCGGGGGGCATGGCCCGCAATTCCATGGGGATGCGGAATTGCAGAACCTCATCCGTCTTCTCGTAGAGCAGCATTTGATCTTCACTTGCCGGACCGGTGGACGCCAACTCCGGAGCCTGCTCAATGGTAGTAAGGCCCACCTTGTTCAGCGGATCGATGAGGTAACGCATAATGCTCATCGGCACACGGTTACTGTACGGCGTCTTGACCAGGTACTCATACTGTGCAACCGGCAAAACCAGAGTGTCCGGCCTGTGTACTTGGTTGGTGTTGGTGACGATATCCGAGATTGCCCCGGTAATGTCCGCAATGATTTCCAACGGCGTCTTGTCACCACCCGACCACGATTTGTCGGAACCGGAAGCCGGGGCCGCAACTTGGGATTGGGGAATGTTGGGGTTGTCAAGGATTCCGACAATGTTGAAAGCGGAATCTCCGTTCCACGCCAAGTCGGACAGTTTTTCTTCCATGCCGCGCCTTGCCGCCGCGCCCCGCATTGCTTCCAAGGGTTTGTTGGCAAAGGCCGCATTGCGAAGTTCTTGCGTGGTGTACCCGAACGAGATGCCTACGGGCCGAACCACCGCGTAGAACCGATCCACAAAGGTGTCGGCACGGGGAAGATCGTCCGCCCCATTGGCGATGATCCTCGCAATACCAGCACCCCGAACGATGTCGTATGCGATGGTATCCGAACCCATTCCCTCATTGCTGACGGGGAAGAGGCGTCGAAACTTCAGTTCACGCAACTTGTACTCGTAAACCCTGGCTTCGATCAGTTCCAGGTCACGCTCCAGGAATGCACCTTCACCCGCATCCTGATGCCAATCAATTTTCCGCCCCGCTTGTGTGGGGTGGTGTCCTCCCGGAGCCACGATGTTCATCGCGTGGTCCAAGAAGAGATCACAAAACTCGCTTCGCATTGGTGTTCTCCGTGTTGTGTTTGTTTTGCCCCCGCCCATAATGGGCCAAGCAAGTACCGCCCACCCGTGGGGTTTTGTGGCCCCACGGGATACCTACTAGGTCAGGGCAGAGTTGATAACGTCGATTTCCAATACCGCGAGTGCTCCGGCACTTGCCGCCGTGATCCAACGGGCACCGGAGGTAATCTCATCCACTTCCAACGACACATCGGCACCACGGAACCTACCCACCGTATGCAGTGCATTGGCCCCTTGCGTATGGCGAAGGAAAACACCACTGGCCAAGGTAACAGCGTCCTCCACCCGCACCCAAATACGGCCACTGCGCAACACGCCCATGGATTCCGCTGCCCGGAACACAACGTCCCCGGTAACCGGGGGGGACACCGTATTGTCTTTGGGACGGGCCTTGGCGCGATACACGCTGATGCCTTCCCACGTGAACCCCGTGGCGGCGGGGAGCACCGCAAAATTTACGGTGGTGGTCCTCGCCAACCCACGTCCCATCGGGACAGGGTTGCCGGTCACATTCGCAGTGGTCGCCACAAGTGCCACGGTGCCCGCACCCGCTACCCCTGCACCGTTCTCGTTCTGGTAGGTGATGGTGTGAGAGTTACCTGCCGTGACGGCGGTGATAGTGATGGCATCAGTGCTCTGGGCCGCAAACACCACTTCCAAAGCGAAGAATGAATCGGCTTGCAGCAAAACCAGCAACGCATCGCGTTCCGTCTCGATGGTGGCAGAGCCTGCACCATAGAGCAGCTCACGCTCATCAATAATGAACTTGAACTGCGTCCCAATGGTGTTGCCTGTTTGCTGCGCCCAACTGTAAGTGGAGGTCGCCACGTTGGGCGTGGTGGTGGTGAAGGTCACCGTGCCTACACCAACATCCCCCTTCGGACTCTCGTTGGCGTAGGTCATCGTGAACGCAACTCCCGCCACCAGGGACGTCACCAAGATCAGATTCGTCGACGAGGCTGTGAAACCCACCAGGTCGTCAAAGTCGGTGTCCGCTTGCAGCAACGTCAGCAGGGCATCGCGTTCCGTCGTGATGTTCGTCGTGGCCGCCGCATACTGGAAGACCTTGTCGTCCATCTCGAACTTGAACTGCGTTCCCACAATGTTGGCAGTGTCCTCCGCGATGGACCACGCGGAAGTGGATTCGACCGTCTCCTCCATCGTGAAGGGCTCGCCTGCCACCAGGGCCTCGATGTCCAACGCGTCAGTGCTGTTGTCGGTGGAGGTGAAATTGGCGACGAAGTAGGCATTCGCCTCCATCAACGCCTCAACGGCATCCCGTTCCACGGTCTTGTCCGATCCCTGAGTTGTGCCGGTCGCCACTGTGACACCGTTAATTTTGACAACAAAGGTATCACCGGCATCAGCAGTGTCAACGGTCAGCGTCATCTTTTGCGCCACCGCCACGGTAGGCGTCCCGATCGTCAGGGTGTCGATCTGCGCTACCCCGGCACCGGAGGCCGTTACGTGAATATGGAAAGGCGTTCCGGTGCGAACCGCCGTCACGTCGATGCTGTCGGTCGACTGGGCAACCGCCGTGTATTCGACCACAAAATCCTCGTTGAGCGCCATCGCGGTCAGAATCGCGTCCCGCTGCACGGTCTTGTCGGTTCCCACCGTGGTAATGGTGAAAACGTAACGCCCGATCGTGATGACCAGGGTGTCCCCGGCGACGGCAGTGTCCACCGTCAGACGCTCCACCTGAGCCACCGCTGCCGTCGGGGTACCGATGGTAAGAGTGGACAACTGTTTCACGTTTGCACCGGGCGTTCGGGAAACGATGTCGTTCGGCCCGGAATCGTACAAACCCCCCTCAAATGCGGGGAGGGCGCTTTGGTCTTGATAAGTAATTTGCGGCATTGTTGTTCTCCTGCCAAAAAGTGAGCCCCAAACAATGGGGCTTTGTACAAAGGGGTTGGCACAAGTCCAGGCTTGCTAGTTGCGCCAGCCCTCCTTGGCCAACTCCTCATCCGTTTTGTTGTGTACACCGTCCATCTTCAACTGCGCGGCTTCCCGGTACGACATTTCCGGCTCACCACCCCCCTCCCCGGCACCCGTGTCTTGGTGGATGGGTTTGGTAATATCGCCCAACTTGGCCGTGGCTTTTTTGGCACTGTGTTCCGCGTCCATCCGTTTTTGGATTTGACGGAAGCAGCCATCCAAATACAAGGGCGCGGCATCCTCAGGGGTCTCCGCATCGTCCTTGCGCACTACCATGGATTTGATTTCGGCGTTGCCTGCCGCTTTGAGCTCGTCCCGCTTGAAGCCCACATGCTCGGCCACATCAATGACCACCCGGCGTTCCTCGGACAAGGCATCCAATTCTTCCGGACTGATGGTTTCGGCTTCGGCATCTTCCACTTGCCGCTGGAGCGTGTCCCGCTCACCCGTCAGCCCTTCCACCTCGCCTTGCAATTTGACAATGTGGTCGTTGGCATCAAACACATTCTTGATCAGGGTTTCCACCTGGGGGACGGCCTCTTCAGGCACGGTGATCTCAGCGGCGTCCACTTTGAACTGCCCCGATTCCACGCCCGGAAATTTCAAGGTCACTTCTTTCGGCATTTTGAATCTCCTTACGAGTGCCCCTTGGGGCGATTAACAACTGCCGCGACTTCCAAAAACCTCCCTTGCCCTTAACGGGGCCGGATGAACTTCAACACCCTTCCATTCACAAAATGTTCTTCCGTTGCCTCCCCAACAGCATCCAAATGATAATCCCGCAACCTGGATTCCTCCCGCCCATGGTGGTCCTCCGCGCGGCTGTGCAAGTTCATACGGTCGTCCGCCTCCGCCCACTTCTTGTCGTTGGCTGGGCTGTTGACACCTGCCTCCGCAGTCGACCGATCTGCTTGCGCCTGATGGAATTTGGATCGGTGAAGGTTTGCCGCCTCGTTGTGCTCGTTAGCGGTAAACGTTGCATGGTCCGGATGGTGTTTTTCATCGAAAATGTCTTTGCCACTGATCGTCTTGCCGATAGCCTTACCACTCCGGTCACCACCCCGCCGCGCCCGCGCATGCTCTTCCTTGTGGTGCTCCATGGCCGTCAAACGGCGTCTGTTGCCCCCATGGATGTGCCCACTACCACTCAGGGCCTCCCTGTGCATGTCCGCAGCCTCGCGGTGCTCTTGGGCATTCAACTCGTTATGCGCCGGGTGCTTGTGGCTTTCATAAATGGGCTTGCCACTGGAGGTGTGGCCAATAATCTTGCCACCGCGTTCGCCCTCAGTATCCTCATGGAGGTCGTCGGCCTGTATTGCAAAACCTTCCCAAGCTGCATCGTCCTCCACCAACTCGGCATCGGCTGCATCCATGTGTAAGCGAACTTCGGGGCCAGCCCGTCCGGTGCGGACCAGGGCAATGTGATTTCCTCGTATGTTGGTTTGCCGGTGGTCATACCGTTCACCCTCGTATTCCCCCTCCTCCTTCACCACCTCGGCCGTGTACCCACAAGACAGTTCCCGCTTGGGGGTTTGGTCCTCGCCAATCACTTTGGCAATGGCCGCAGCATCCCGAATAAATAATTCGGACATCATGAATTTACCATCCCGCAAAATCGTGTCACCCGTATTGCCTACGGACAAACGTCGTGCATTGTCCGGGCTTACACGGCCAACGGAGGGGTGGTCATCTGTGATGGGTAGTTGGATGAAAGAAGCGACAGATTCCGGGGCGTACACGTCCTCAGGAAGACGTAGTTCCCGTGTAATGGATCCGTCCGTATGCTTGTAACTGAAAACACCCGTGCGTGTCAACGCACCGGTCACAACCAAGGTTCCATTGTGATCGATTCGGAACTTGCTTATCTTACCGTCGTCGATTCGGAGGACTGCATCCATGGTAACCTTCCTTGGTTTGGATAACCTTTGTCCGTAAAGGTTCGATTAAAAATTTAACGTTACGACACAATAATTGCAAGCAAAAAACTTGCAGTTTGCTGTATAATAGTATCTCCCTCACGCAAGTATTTTATCCATCACAGGTTCCGCCCAACATCGACACTGTATGTCTCCACCTGGATGGTTCCGTTCCCCTGTATTCCTGTTGGTAATAGGTGCCTTAGACCAATCAAAAACTTTGCCGTTGAGCCGCACGTGGTTTGAGCCGGTGGTGCTTGGCTTCTTGACCCCACGCACCCTTTGATCCTCACTAGTCCGCCAAACATATTCCGTCACCCCCAACCGGGTTTGCCGCTCCTTTGTCAATTGTCCGTTCAGCTTGTTCACCTGGTCCCGCGCAATCAGTTTTGCCCGGCTGACACTAACTTCAAAACGCTCTCGTATCTGTTTGCGTATTTCCACAATGCCTTTTCCATCGCGCACCATCTCCAAAACAGTTTGCTCTAAATCCCCCAATGCTTTCTCGCCGACGCTGCGCACAAGGCTGACGTTTTGCGACACCCAATCCTCCATCAAAGGCTTCAACCATTTCTCGCCTTTGAAAACATCCACCCCCAACAAACGATTGAACTCCGCGTTGTTCTGATTGTTGACCCCCTTAGTTGCCTTCCACGCATCCAACTCAGCCCCCCGTAGCATGCTTTGGAAGAGGGACACCCTAAAATGGCCAAAGGTCTCCGTCAGGGTCTTGAAGCTGGCCGCGTCCTCCCGCTGTACAGGGGTGGGGGCCGTAAGGGGAAGGACGTGTTGTTCCACCAACCCCAGCAGCGGGGCAAGCCTTTCCCCTAAGCGGGTGACGTATGCTGACGCAACTTGATCCACCGTGGGGGGCCGTGGGGTCCTACCACGTATTTTGGATTTGTTGCGTAGCCGTCTGAACAGTGCCGAGGGTTGCTCTGCCATTAGGTTGTTTCCACTCGACGTTTACATACCCACACATGAGGGGTCACAAAAGAAACCCCCGTGATTATTTTTATCTCCACCGGGGGGAGAGGGGCCAACCGCCCCTCAGGGAATTCCCTCTTGCATATCCGTAAGGCGTGGTCATAGACCCGCACATTTTTCCCTTCTGGAAGATCTCCAGGCGCAAACAGGATTACAAATGCAACCACCCACTCAGTCATGACACACTCCTTTCAAAAAACCCGTGCCCGGCTCCGTACTCCGGCGGTACTAGTCGAAGCCGCAAAAAGGTACCCCCAAAGGGTGCCACTGGCGAAACACCCATGAATAGGAAAAACCTCGTTTCCGTTATCACCGGACACGGGCTTACCAAGCCCCATTAGGGTTGGGGGGCATACCACCACCAAAAAACCTCGATGGGGGCTGAGTCGCATGGATAACCCACAAAAACAACCTGTTTCAAAGGCTACCCCTCTTTTGAACGGATCCGGCAAAGCACCTCCCCAATGTACCCACATGCACGGAGGGCACACAGCCGTTGATTTCCCTTAAAAGGAACAAACACCTTTTCCGGTGGCCACCAACGCACGAGGAAGGGGTCTCGCATTCCACCAATTATGTTGTTGCTTCCTTTTTCTGTCATCCCATCGACCATGCTTTGGTAAACGGCTTTTACAGATTTCCACCACACCCCGTGGAGTTCGGAAGAAAAAACGTCCGGCACCTTTCCATTTCTCAACAACCCTTCAAATTCGGCCAACCAAATCAGCAACTCCCTGTTCTTCCCCCTGTCCCTAATCCAAATGTAATCTATTTGGTCGATTGGAATGCTGATCGGAATGATGCGTCCCAAATGATCGTGGCGTATATGGTACTTAACCATTACGAGGAGGCCGGGGCCGTAATGGTGAACGCCGTAAGTGCAACAGTGCCCCCAGCCACAATGTTTGTGGTATCCAACTCTATGGCACCACCACCACCAATCACCGTCACGTCGCAATCTAGAATGTTATTGCCATCACTGTCCTCCAACCGCGCCCACTTGGCCGTACCAGAGGCGTCCGCTGACACATCACTTGTAATGGCGCTGAAGGTCAAAACCCCCGCCGCTGCACTACCAGCCGCTGGGTCCGTAAAGGTCAAGGTGGCCAGCAACGTTTGCGCCACAATGGCATCATCCGCATCCGCCGGTATGGTGCCATTGTAAATTTTGATGGTACCCCCCGCCGCACCTGCATCAATGAGCGCAGTGATGGCATCCAACATGGCGTTGCGGGTGTCGTCCGCTACACGTATTAATGGCATTGTTCACACCTCCATTTACATCATGGGAATAGGATCAGGGGAGCCTGGACGATCAATTTCATAATGGAAATCGAATTCCAGTAACCGGGCATCCGCTGCATAGGTATCCAGCTCATCGGCACCTATGCGCGACAACTGCATAATCAACATGTCCGACGAGCCTCCACCCTCATCCAAAAGATCCCCAAAACTAGAAACAAGGTGCTCATTGGCCAAATCATTATCGGGGGTGCCTGCACATCTTCCCACGCGAGCAACTCATCAATTATTCTGCGGGCCATAGTTAATCCTCCGGGGTGTTTTTGTCGATTGTATGTTCAGTTTCCTCCGCATTGTCTTTGCTCAGGCCAAGCATGTTATGCGCAATGGCCACCGCTTGGTCTTGGGACTTGCCCTCGGCCATCAGCTTTTTGATCTTTTTGGCCAAGGCATTCCGTTGACCCTTGTCCAGCTTTGTGGTGTACAGGTCTTCCGGGTCAATGCTGTCTGGTTTGTCTTCCGGCTTGCCCTCATTATCGAAACCGGTCTTGCCCGCTTCCAAAGCGGCTGCACCTTGCTCCAACCCTTGTCCCTCCTCCGCCCGTGGGTCATGCGCCACCACCGGTTCCTTCTCCAACTCATCCAAAAACTTTTCCATCCGTTTGGTATCGACCACCGGGAGGGACGAGTTAAACTTTTTGCCCCCAAAACGCAACAGGCCCAAACGCTCCGGGGCATCCACCATGCCAGTCTGGATGGCCAGTTGGTCCCCCTGCATAATTTGGTAATAAAGGGCAGCCTCCTCCTCCGGGGTAGACTTGCTAAGGGAGTTGAATTCAAAATCAACCTCCCCCGGCTTTATGCCCAAAGGCACCCCAATAATGTCCAGCCACCGCCGCACCTTGGGCCGTAGGATTACCTCCTGGTATGCCGCAATTTTGTTGTACCAATTTTGCTGGTCGGATTTAGAAGCCGTGCTACCCAACGCACCACTTTCGGCCTGGAACAAGATGCTTTTGGGGATGTCCGCCGCACCGCTTACCACATCCTGAAACTTGTCCATAAGCTCGGGCAAGCCAGTGATAGGGGTGCCAATCTTTTCTATTTTTTCCCCCTCCCCAAAAAAAGCCAAGTTGTTGGTGGACATTTGTCCGGCAAACTCATTTAGCCGGGCACGGATGGTCTCCCAATCCTTATTGGCCAACAATTGTTGCAGGTTGCCTATTTGCATGGCGACGGTGATGAACGAGGGTATCACACTGGAAGCCGCTTGGTTGCTGATACCCCAATTGCGCAATTGGTCATAAACCTTATCCAACACACTGGCCCCCCAACCCCAATTACGGATACGTGCCAAGGGGGACAGTTGATTACCGTCAAACCTAATCACACGGCTCTCATGTACATGCGCCGTGGGGCTGCCAATAAGGGAAAGCCGATGCACCCGGTACACCTTGACCTTGCCAAACATGGACTCTTCCTCGTCCGTGTACCATTCTTGCGGCCATGCCAACCATCGGTCCACTACATGGGTGAACATGATTTTGCGGATGCGCTCCAAATCCAAAGCCTCTATAGGGTCAGACCCGTCAAAGGCCCCCAGGACCAACAGGGCACTACCGTGCAAGCGCCCCCAGGTGATGCCCTCCTTGAACATGCCACGCCCGTTGAGCCGCTCGTCCTCCTCCCTCAGCTTCTCGGCCTTTTTCTGGTCACCCTCCGACTTGAGGGAAATCCACTCCCGCGTGGAGTCATTGGCCACCTGGTCGCAAATGCGCGCCGCCAGCCAATCAAACTCGTACAGCACCTCCGCCTCCTCCCTATTGAGACGGGCACGGCTGCGCACAAAAGTGGAAATAATTACGGGGTCCGAACGCCCACCAAACCGGCTGCGATGGTTGTACCAAGTGTCCGTATGGTTACCCCGGCCCGTTTGGTACCTACGGGTGGCCAGTTGGCGAATCGCATCTTGGTGTTCGGGCTTTATGACAATGTCAGCAATGGGGTTGTCTGTCCGTTCAACCGTGCCATTGCCGCCAGTAGGTTTGGTCTTGTCAGCCATTGGTATCCTTTCCAGTTGGCTGCTTTTGGGGTGCCGCGAAGCTGTGTGTTATTTTTTTTTGCCTTCCCCACGCTGATGAGCTACGACCGATTGCCGATGCAATTCCGATTGTTTCTCATGATGGGCAATTTTGGATTTGCGTTCTTGCAGGGGTATTCTACTTTCCCCTGCACTGCGTATCTTCAACTGATTCGCTTCCTTCAAGTGTTTACCCGCTGCCTCAGCATGGTCCCCAGGAGTGAACTCCTTATGGCTTGGATGATTGGCGTTACCATAAATGGGTTTACCACTTCCCGTGTGTCCAATAATTTTACCTCCCCTCGAACCCTCACCACCCGCATCTTTCTTGCCAACCACGTCCTTTTTCACCTTCAGGTTTTGCTTGCCACTGGCCGCCAACGCACTCTTGCCCCCCAGGCTTTCCCCCAACCCTTTGATTTGCGGGGGCGAGCCTTTCTTGCTGGCTACTTTCTCTTGTCCGGCCGTCTTCCAAAGTTCTCTGTGCTTATCGGCCTCCTCCCCATGCTTCATGGATTCGCGAGGATTTAGTTTTGCCAACTCGGCATGTTTTGCCCTTGCCTCATCATGATCTTTTGCAGTGAATGAACTGTGGCTTGGATGGTTGGCGTTGCCGTAAATAGGCTTACCACTACCCGTATGCCCAATGATTTTGCCACCCCTGCTGCCCTCACCTTGACCGCCACCTCCCGTGCTACCTCCACGTGCCCGCCCGGCCAACAGCCTTGCCCTTGCACTGGCATCCTGCTTGGGTTGCACGTACCGAATTTCCCTTGTGGTCGTTTCTTCGCTCATGTCATTCCCTTGGTTGATAATTTATTAACTCACGTACTGACGCCCCGTGCCCTTGCATGGGACGCACCGGTCGTCCGCATACAAGGGATCCGGATGGTAAGGCCATGCGCCGTCCCCACCACATTCTAGGCACTCGATCTCTCCAACTTCCAGGAGGGCCGTCTCTCGGATTTCCCTCTGGACTTTGGCTGGGTATACAACGCCAATCACAAATACAACCCCAAACAATCTTCACACTTTCGCATTCCCGAGGTGGGAGTACCGCACTCATGACAATGTGTTTGCCTACACCACAAATAAAGGTACAACAATGCAGGCATACCCATTCCAATCGAAAGCACAACACCCCCATGCGCCCCATTGGAATGTGCAGCAACGGAAAACATGAGACCACACAAGGCCATGCGGAATCCATTTAACTTGACGATATAATTAAACGTCTTCATACAATTTATCCCTGTCCGTGGTGAGGTGGGAGAGGGCAAACAACCGGGCACCAAATATCCTCCGGCAATGCCCGACGCGCTTCTCCCTCTAACAAAGACCAGGTGGCCTTTTCCCTGGGCTCCAAATGAAGGGGGGACATAGTAATTATCAATGTTGCCATGTGCCACGTTGGCAACTGGTTATCCCAAACCCAAACCGGTTGGCCATACACCGGTCTTTTGTCTTTGAATGTATGGATTCTACCGTGTGCATGGATTCCTTCCAACCCCTCGCGCATCCACACCAAAAAATCCTGTTCACTGGAAAAATAACCCTTCGGTGCAGAGGCGTACTTGTGGCAAGCCTCTTCCGTATTTTGCACATTAGTTTTGTCGTTGTCCTCAAACACAACCATAAGTGGCTGATCATCCGAGGAGTAAATCTTGTCCCCAACCTTGACCTTCATTCTTTTTACCTCCCATAGAAGCCGGATGCTCTCATCAGTTCAGCCACGCTCGGGGGCTTTTCCATAAGCCGCATAAAGCATTGACTGCCCGCGTCCACCTGGTCCTTTTTGTTGCCCATGGGGAACGACGTGTATTCATCGATAAGTATGGAGTTCCATTCACCGCGAAGTATAAACACCTTGCCACGATGGGAATGGGTTGCCAAGGGTTCCGCCCGCGTTACCTTGTTCCCCGTGGGTACCCCCGCCTCCTTTACTGTCCCCTTGGAACGCACACCGGGGGTAGCAGGCATAGGGTCCACCCGTGGAGGGTTAACCGCAAACCCACTTAGCATGCGCCGGGCATCAAAAATGACGCTCTTGCCACTGGCCCCTGGCTCCTGCTCAATCCAAATAATCACTTCTGTCCCATCTGCCTTGGCAATGACCTCAACCTCCTCATCACGCGGGCCGGGGTCTAAACGGAAACGTGCCACGTTCAAAATGTAAAAATCCGGATCGGGTTCAGACACGGGCACACCACCCAACAAACCAACCGTCCAATCTGGGTCCATAAGGCTGGCCTGCTTTTCTGGATCCGTGGCCGCATAATCCCATGAGCGGCACAACCGCAACACAAGCCCCTCAGGCAATTCATCGATGACCTGAAGACCTTTGCGTTTGAACATACCACCGCCACGGGGTGTGGGACGCTGTTGCATTTGTCCAGCCGTGGCGTATGGACCCATCGTATCCTCTAGGCGATCCACCTCCTTCATGGGAAAATGGTTTTCCCACAACAGCTCGCCCTCCTCCGTACGCGGATCAACCCAACCAAGGCTTGTGGGGGGTACGTACTCCTTGTTCGGCCCGCCATCCACGTTGTGTTGCACCAACCGGCTGGGCTCGTACCGCATAGGCAAGCAAAGGTGCTCGTACCCCATCTCCCGCAGCATGTGCCCACTACAATCCCGATCATGCACCCGCTGCATGACATACACGGACGTACCCGTGGTTTGGTCGTTAAACCGTGTAGGCAAAACCTCAACCGCCCACACCACCGTACCCTCACGCTTGGCGTCCGACTCCGCTTCCTTCACGTTGTGGGGGTCATCTATTACATGGCGGTCGCCACCCTCCCCAGTAGCTATGCCATCCGGGCTTGTGGCAATGCGGAAGCCCGCTTGGGTATTCTCGAAGTTTGTCTTTTGGTTTACATCCCCCGCCAGTTGGTACACATGGCCCCACCGCTCCTGGTACCACTGGCTTTGGATCACGCGCCGGGCCTTGACCGTGTCCCTGGTACTCAAAATTTGTCCATAACTGGCAAACAGCCACCGTATGTGAGGAGAAGTGATCCACTCCCACGGTTGCCAACATACGGACACACTCAAACTTTTCATTGTACGCGGGGGCATGTTGATGACTAGGAACCTAATTTGCCCCGCCGTTACCGCCTCCAAATGTTCACAAATGGCATCTATGTGCCAGTTGTGTTTGTACACCGTGCCGGGCTCAAGGATATGCCATGCGGACTGGATAAAGTCCGACAAGTGGCGGGAACACAACTCCCGCTCGATAGCAATCTTGTCCAACAACCTGCTAGTCAGAGGTGGACTTGGTTGCTGCCTGCTCAAGTTCCTTGAGTTTGCGTAATTCATCGTCGCTTAGTTGGGAGAAATCTAGTTTGCTTTTGATGGGTATGGCCCCGCCGCCCGGCCCTGCAATTTCTTGTCGTTGCCTCCAATTTTCCGGGAAACGGTTTATCATGTTAAACACCCAAGCACCCGTGTTGCCAGTCCGAGCACCATAGGTTTCTGTAATCTTTTCCTCCACCTCCATCCGCACCACCCCATCTAGCCCCACCACGGGCACAGTTTTACGATCTATTTTGCGGGTCTTCAAAACAATTGGCCCCTCCCCATTAGCTATCCGCTTTCCAAGATCGTCCGACCACCACAGTTCTGATTGAGCCAAGGCTTCCTTTTTAGCCTCGAAAAACTCTGGATGCGCCTCCGCCCAAATACCCAACGTCTCCCGTGTGACACCTATGGACAAAGCAAAGCCAAGAAGTGAGTTGCCCTCCTTTGTCCACTCCACTATCTCACCACAAAACTTGGGATTGTATTTGGACGGACGTCCATTGCGCTTGTGTAGCCCACCCTTACCATTCTCAGGGGCAACGGGGGCCTTATCCGTGGGGACAACGCCAACTCTTTGGGGTCTTGCCATGGTTGCATTGCCTTTGGGTTGGGTACGCTGCAAATAACCTATTCACGTTTGTAGCGTATCCGCGCCGGGGCTGGCAATACAAAAACTTACGGGTGGGTTTGTGGGGCTATACTTATGTCCACCAACAGGGATTGTTCCAGTAGCAAAAATGAGTCATCTTCTAAACATTCCCGTTGCTCTTGTTCATCATCCCAAATATCCCACCTGTAATCAGCATAATCCGGATCGTTTTTACAATGCCTGCACAAAGGCAAAGATTTAATTGTATCCGCTCCACATTCTGTGCAATTCATTATCCGCACTCCTTTTCACACACCGGGAAGCCGCTTAGCTTGCACCACGGGCAAGATCACACCCTCCACATCAGCAACGTCGTCCGCAAAGAATGCATAATTAACCACCTGCTTCACTTGGAAATACATGCGCTGGTCAGGCAATTCCACCACCAACATCTCCCCCACCCGTGGCAAAGCATGCGCCAACAGCTTAACCGGGGGCAGCATTGGCCCCCGCAAACCTTGGGCCTCCAAAACATATTTCATTTGCTCAACCCCTTCGGCACACAAATCATCTTCAGGGGCACCCGTGGTGCAACTACAATTCCTTGCCAGTTGTCGCCTTTGGGTATTTGGGGGTTGATTGGTATTTGCCGTATCTCCCCCGCCGCCCGTTTACAGGCCCGCACACTATCAAATTCAATGTGGTACACCCGCACCGGCACATCCCTCATTCCAAACGCCAAAATTATTGGTATCCACGTCATGTCTTTTCCTCCTTTGCCCAAGCCGGGCAGTTCAGTTGTGGGTCCTTGTACAAAATGGTGGCATTACCCGCAAAGGCATGTCCGAGTTCCCTTATATGGTTCAGGAATTAACTTCGCCCATTCCTCCGGGAACTTCCAATCACAGGACCCTACATGGGTGTACAAAACCCGACCACCTTTCCCCCGCTGCCATTTAGCAAATTTGCAATTCCGGCAATCCGTTCTTGTTGTCGCCATTTTATTCCCCCTTTTCCTCTTTGGGGTGTGGCAAGTCCACAGCAGCCATGGGCCTGTTGTCGTTTGGATGGACAGACAACCCGGACGATCGCACAAGAACCCCCTCGGCGTGTAACCGTCTGGAAGCATCAACCAGCCTCAAAGCCTCAACCACTTTGCACCCATCTTTATGGGGAATAAGCTGGGTTATTTTTCCCCAAACTATATAACGATCCCTCCAGTCATAATTTCTGTATTTCAATGGGGCAGGCGATCCGAAATGGGCTCCCAGCAGGGCGGAACATTGACCGCACCTCCATTTTTCGGGGCCGCCCCCACCCGGCTTGGTGTGGTCAATATTATTGAGCGCCAATTCTTCCAATAATTGAATGCTTCGGGGTATCATCGTCTCCTCGCTTTCCTGTGAATCCCCCTAAGCCCAGAGCGGGAACCACAAATTGGCAAAGTCCCGCACCACACAGGGTTTGCAAATCCCACAATTTGTTCCTTTTGGGTAACGATCGATATATCGGCAAACAAGTTCTTTGGCGTGGCGCACCAAAACGGCCAAGGGGTTGTGTTTGGGGTCACCCATTGGTTTGCCCCCCAGTGTCGTCCGTGGATGGTGCAGCATCTTCTAACTTCCCATGAACAGCACAATGATCATCCACCTCCAAAAGTCTACCTTTCACACAAAGACAAGAACACAGCGGGTCTCTCTCCTCTTGATGTTCCAATGCACCCTCCACATCCTCTTTGGGGTGTGGCAAGTCCAATCCCCTCACAATTGCCAGTTCCAAATCACACAAGGGCAGCATTTCTTGCCTCATTTTTTCCAACAAATGATTCACCTCCACAGCAGCCATGGACCTGTTTTTTGTTTTGATTTCCTCCAGTGCTGCCAGCTTCTCTTGCATCAGATCGCGCGCCTGATCTGCCCAATGGTTCTTTGCCTCGAGCATAATCTTAAGACGCTTCTGCACACTGAGGATTTCTTGCTGTGCCGCCAACAACTTGGTCGTGGCTTTTTCCTCCGCCAATCCATTTCTAAGCGCCAGACTGTTTGCTTCGGCCCAACCAAAATCTTGTTTTTTGTTAATGATCTTCAACCGCTCTAATTCGCCCGGCTCCTCTTCAACATTCTCCACCTCCACCGTGTCCACCAATGGAGGGGCCAAGGCATCAACCTCCTTGGAAATATCCCCATGTTTGCCATACCAATGCACATGGTTAACCCGTAAAAGAAGTGGGTACTCCGGCCCGTCCTCCCGTACCTTGTCCCTCACCGCAATGGTATCCCCCACCCGTGGCACACCACGCACACACACAAACCCCACGGTGGTTATATGTGGGGGAAATTTACACTTCATCCTAAGCTGTATCATCATAACAAACGCTCCCTTTGCAACTCCGTGCTTGGTATTCAATAAAACCATCGTCCAAATGGATTTCCGCCCAACCCATTCCGCAAAGCCATGAATGCCACACAATGCCCCAGCAATAACCCAAGACCAGGAAGGGTATTCCCAACAAACCAATCAGTAAAAGATAATAACGGTCGATTCTCCTTCCTCTTTTCGCCATGTCTACACCTCCCGTTTAACCAGGGAACAAAGCCCCTGGATGGTTAACCACTACGTGGATCATTTTGAGGACACCCATTACGGCTGCTGGTACACCATCAGCAATTGCCGTTTTTATGATCCACACAATGTAAATGTATGCCATGGCCCCTCTTATTCAAGAGATTTGCAACGTTCCCATTTGCGCCGGTAACCTTGTTCTTTTGGCCCCCATTTATGATATCCCAACAAACAACGCACACGCCCCCACAACGTCATGCCTTTAGGATAATAGGGCATGTTTTGGTTGAACCACTCACCCATCAGCTTCCTCCTCTTGATGTTCCAATGCACCCTCCACATCCTCCAAGTGTTGCCGCACCGCCCACACAACCGATGGGTCAAACAAGTACCCAAGGATGGCATCCATCATTTCATCCATGCCGGGTGTTGCCGCGTGTAGTTTGGTCAACCCACAGGTTTTGATTACCCCCTGTTGCACTGACATTTTCAATGTTGCGTACGCATCCGCTGCCATGTTTTCCTCCTTTGGTTAACCCCCCGATCGCTTCACATGCCACGTGCCGTCCAAGTTGAGTATTATCTCTGGATCAACACCGGACACGCCCCCAAAAGACCACAAACCACTTGGCCGAAGGGTAAGGGATAAGGAATTACCCTCCTTACTCAGTTCATTCAAATCCTTCAAGGCGTCTTCGCGCCGGGCACGGGAAGCCTCGTCCCCCATGCCCGTTTGGGGGGGGTTGGGGGGTTGACAGCCGTGGGTCGTTTTTTGTATTGAACAAAATGCGGATGTGGTTGACCCGGTTATGACTTACATGACCCTGGAATGTGGCATCCAATAGCAACTCATGGGGTTCCCGAAACCCTTCCTTTGTAATCCGCAACGCAAACAAATCCAGTATGCGTTGCTCCCCTATATTTTCCGGATGCAAATCTATGTAGCAATCCGATCCGCCAGCTTTGGTAGACACAATCAGTTTGGTTTCCATTTTATCTCCTTGCAGTATGTAAAATTTGGTAAAAAGGTTTGGGTGCAGGGGGCCAACGCTCTATTGCGCCACCGATTCCAGGAAGGTCGATAGGAGCAAAAACCAACCTGTCCGATGAACCCCACACCCAAACCATTATGAATGAAGCTTCCCCTGATCCAATCTGTTAAACGCAGGCCCCACACGCGATGCAGGCACTACCCACAGTTCCAACCGCCCATCATCCCTTGTCTTAATTTCGCAACAACCCTCTTCCTTGCGATCGATGCGTTCCTTTTCCAATTCCAACCATGTGGACCCATCAACATACCCGTATTGGGTATCCATAATCGCCGTGGGGTTGATGGAGTGCATTAATTGAATACGTCCATTTTCATCTGTTTCCCATGTGATCATGAGATCCCCTTTTGGGGTTGCTTGCCCGCCACCTCCGGGCGCGTAAATGAGTGGGCCATAAAAGCTTCCCGATAACACTCCACCACGTTACCCTTTGGCCCAATTAAAATGTCCACCCTACGGACAAACGTGCGGGAGCCCCACTGTAAAATCTCGGGGGGCTTCATATACGGCAAAATATCCACCCCAGCCACAAACTGATCGTCCGCCGTATACAAATCGACCCGCACATAACCCTTGTAAGGTCCCTCAGGAAGTGTTTGGTTTTCCATCCTCAATCCTTTCCTTGTTCATAGCCAAGGCCACACGCGCCAAGTCGGCAAAGGCTGGTAAGTATTGCGCCCGACATGGCCCGGTATGCCTTTGGTTGTTCAACCTCCCACAATCCACGCAACGACGGAGATCAGCTTCGAACAACAAATGATTCCAAATGGGCATGTCCCACAAGGGCTTGCTCACCTCAAGGGCCTTGACCAACGCCTTGTTTGCCCTTACCAATGCAGCCACCTTGGGCAGCCATTCCCAATAACGGACCACCGGGCAGTCCTTGGTATGGTAAAAGTGGATACTTTCCTCGGCCTCCACAACCTTCCCGTTGCACAAAGGGCATGTTTTTTGTGTCTTCATTGCCTCGGCCATCTCAATAGTCTCCGGGCTCTTAATTCACGCGCTTGGTCCCTAAACACCTCCCCCTCTATGCGCGACAAGGACCGGTGAAAATCATCATCAACCAACTCGGGCCGATACACCGGTCGGGCTTTAACCGGCACAAATGGATACAAGACCGTCGCTAACAACAGCTTAAAAAAAGACCGTCGCTTCATGGCTTGTTCCTCCTTCCAGTAAAGGCCCGCGCCGTCTGCCTTGTGCCCCCTCTCGACGCTCTACTACATGGCGCCGCTGCGCCTCCCGCCGAGCGGGGTAACTATCCAAAATGTTGCGGGCCTCATGAATCAAACAAACAGAATCATGAATGCCCCGTTTGGAGTGACACAATGGACAAGGCGTTGGTCCTGCCTGTACTGCTGCGAATTTGCGCACCACATCCAAAGCCTCATCCCGTTGGTTGGCCAACATATAAATGCCATCGGCCCAAAATGGAGGGGGGTTGATATATTGGATCACATCGAAAGCACCCAACAACGCATTTCCTTGGGAAACCAAACGGTCCCAGGTCTCGTCTTTTGGTTGTGTCATTTCTTGTCCTTCCAGCAATATTGGCAAGTGCAGGTTTGCACCCCATAGGGGTTGTCAACAATGTACTGATGTTCATCGGCTTGGTAAGAATCTTCAAAATACTTGCCGTCCGTTGTTTTCCAAGCTTCCACTTTTTTCGGTTGGGCCACGATTTTTACCTCCTATTGAGAAATAAGCGGGCCTTGGTTGGATTCTGAGTCCATCCACCTCTACCCAAAGGCAACGACCCGGCTTGGGACCCCATACCAACACGCTTTTTAATCTAAGCCAGACTTATTTGTCCAAAGGTGTCCGACTGCGCAACCCGGCCCGCTTATTCCATCCCCATATGTTCAAAATGGTGCCCCACCTGCACGGTGCATTGGGGGCAACCTTGATCCCGACACGTAAAGCACACCACCAACGTGTCATTGGCCATGTTTACCGCGCCGCAAAACTGGCACGTCCACCCCGGCAAACCAAACTTGGCAAGGTGCTTGGCCCGTGCCTTTTGCCGGGCCTCCCGGTTGAACTTTTGCCGGGCCAAATCCAAATCGTCGGTTTGCCATTCCATTTTGTCCGGTAGCTTCAAGCCACCCTTCCCCCAGTCCGCCAACTTAAAAATGTATGCACCACCCATCACGCCGCCCTCCTTCGATTGATCTGTTTGCTGGTACGGGCAATTTGCCGACGCCGTTTGGTCCTACGCCACCGGTTCTGGGCCATGCGGTGCGTAAAGGCAGGCTTGCCTGACCGGCTGTGCCGCTTGTGGGGGTCTCCCCAACCTGTCACCGTGGCATGTTTGGTTTCCGGTATGAAAAAACTTTGGGTACGTCCACCACGTGCCCGGCCCTTGCGCCCAAATCCAAGGGCACTGACTATGGCCCCCAATATGAATGCAACTTTGGATGACTTAAAATTCATGTTTTACTCCTTTTCCGATTGGTATGCACCTTTCCACACATACAATTTTTTGAACACAGTCCACATAGAAGCCCTGGAAATCTTCATGGCATCCTGAACCCAATCCCGCCCCATGTGGCGGGTGAACACTTCCCGAAGCCACCCCAACTCCAAAATGGCTGCACGATGCGCCCGATTCATGTTCCGCAAAGTCTTTCTCTGGTTTTTGGTTTTGTTGGCTTGCCTTTGTAGCAACCTAACCCGATCAACAAACCACTCCCGTTCTTCCAAGGAGGGTATGGGGGACACACAAACCGTCAAGACACCCAACAAACGACTAGTTTTGGCCTCCACGGACTCCTTTTGTTCCACCTGTATTTTCATTTCTGGTTTCATGGTTCACTCCTTGTTCGGTATGCGTTCGCTTTCTTCTGGGCAACCCTGTTTGCAGGCCACCAACACCAAACCATCATTCCTTTGCAACGCCCAAAACCTGCTGTTGGTATGCCCCTCCAGCGGTACCAACACCAACCGCCCACGGCAGTGTCGACACCGGCCCAAGGCATTCTTGGCCCAAACACCCCACACCGTGTGCGTTGTGGGGTGGTCCTCAAAATCGTAACACTGGCACTTAGGGCAGGCACTTGGCCTTTCCAACCCTCGATGCCACACGGTGTGCCCACAATGTGAACATTGTAACTGGTCGCCTTTTGGCTGCGTCACAAGGTTGATTTTTTTCCACATGGATTATCCCATCTCCCTTGATTACGAGACCACCTTTTGGAGCTCCCAACAACCCCCACAAATATCTCCACCACCAAAATCCAGGTGCCTTGGAAAAGCAAAGGGGCCATGCCAACACATGTCAGCAGTGCCCCTTCCTGTGTCCCATGCAGCCGGACCTTGACATTGCGAAATCACTGCCGGTATTCCAGCAATATCCCCTTGGGTTTGATGCCACCGCCGTCCAAAATGCCACATCAACCGCTCCCCAGGCAACCCCAAACCGTACCAACCATCGGACCCCAACATTTGTTCGATTTCCGAAAGTCCGCGCCGCAGCACAAACGCTTTCTTTTCCAGGTTCAAGCTCATTTGCGACCCCAAAAACCCAACGCAAACCCACAGGCCCCGGCCATCACAATAAACAGGAACACAAGTTCTGGAGACATTACTCACCTCCCCTTGTAAAAAACACAACTTGAGTTATCGGCACATAAACACAATCCCTCTCGTGAGAATTATACCACGGGCTGTGCTTTTTTTACGGGCTTGTCCTCCATCAGTTCTTTGTACGCCGCAGGGTGCATGTGCAACACACCATCCATGTTCTGAATGGTGTAATCGGGAATATCCTTAAACCTCCTCCACGGTGCCCACAGGCGTTCCCACCACACCCTTTTCACTTTTGTCACCATCGAAGAGTCCTGCACCACCCGCTTGGTCACCCCCATCACGGGGTCCATCAGCTCGTCCATTTCTCCTCCAACGTGTGTTTTTTAACTGCTTTGTCCAATCTACCAAGAAACCATCCACATCCCCCACGGACAAAAAAGGAATGTCGTCCTGCACATCTTTCCTTTTGGCCTGTTTGGGATTCCAGTATTTGTAATCGTTCATTATTGCCGGGCCATATCCCGAGGTAAACCGGGCAATAAGCGCGCGCTCCACCACCTCCGCAAACTGCCGGTTGGGACACAACACCAACAAAACCATCTCCGGGGGCCGCCCAAATTTAGCCTTCCAATCGCTTTCTTTATCCTTACGGTACCAAAGATCATGTTTGTGCTGCCACCGCCGCCTGTACGGGTCATTGGTGACCCCAAAATAACCCACCGTCTTTGTCTCCTGATCAACAAGGGCATACACATAATGCAATTCCTTGCCATCCAAGCTGAGCAAAAACCGGGCGTTGAACCTCTCTCGTTTGGCCTGACTTTCTTTTGGACTAGGCACGGTCTTCCGCCTTGGCACGGGCCGCTTCGATAGACACGGTGCATTTGCCATTGTGGCCCGTTGATTTGAACTGCCTACGCCATACACCTTTCTTTGTCCACATGACAATAATCTTGTACGCCATGGGGTCTCCTTCTTAGTTCATAATTGGTTCTTCTTGGGGGGACGACGGCCCCTTAATTTGAGTTTGAACACCCAACACACCATCCACCACCGCCTTCCACACAGGATCCATATTCCTACCGGGGGAAATTTTTCCAGACACGGTAGCTTGGGCCAATGCACGGGCAAGGTTCTTTACAGAATCATCGCTCAGGCCATCGAACTGCAACAGAATGTTCACAGGGGGCAAAAGTATGAACGCCCCCTCATCAGGGTCCGGGGTAGTTTCCGGATCCACAGTCACCACCATAAGCTCATATTGTGCTTCGGGATACAATTTCTGAAGGTTTCCTATTGAGCCAATGACCGGACGCAAATGACAAAGGGTTAAAACATAAAAAGGACGAGCCTCATTCACCCACGGGATATTTAGTAACCACGCCGCCAATGCGGATCTTTCTTGGTTTTCTTCCCGCAAGGCACGCTCGTATTCCCGGTGGAGGTACGGCTGCATGTCCCAACCCTTGCCACACCCACCCACAGACAAAAGATCCGGGGCTCTCATTTTTTAACCTCCTTCAAAACACCATCATCCATTCTAAAAACAGACAAGCACCAAACACACACCCGAATGCAAATGTTGCGTGCCTCGAAAGGCCCATCACACTTGGGACAAACATTACCTTGATTTTTGTAGGTCACCATGAAGGTGCTCCCAACGCTCAAAAATTTTACGTGTGCCCCACCACCGGGGCAACTTCCACCACGGGGTTTTATCCACCCTAGCCAGCACTCTGTGTGTTGGTCCCACCCGGTAACAAAGCACACGGGCCACCCAACTTGACCAACGGCCACACCAACGCTTTTCCGTTAGGTAGCGGGCCGATATCACCGCGCCAAAGGCCACGTTTTGTAGCTCCTTGCGTGTTACCCCCCTCCCCAACACAAGGGCCGCTGTCGTTAGTTTCATCCCACAAGCACCGCTGCCCTTGCCCCCATCATGAATTGCCTTGGGGCGCAACACCTGCCTCTTGTCGTCCCTTGGCCCGCTTTCCCGTTCGCACAAGGTCAGCAACAACCCACTCGGGATGCCAAACCCCGCACTAATCCTCTCCAAGGTCTTGTTGGTAGTGTCACCCCAAACCGGGGCCACCACAAAAAACATCAGCAACAAAAGGGTTCCCACTTTCATACAAGGCCTCCGTTTGACCCGCGTTTACGGGGTGCTCTCCCTAACCAATGCCTTATCAATACCAACAACGTAGGATTGTCCCACTTGGAAGGCCCTGGCTTCCTTCCAAGGGTAGACCACCACATGGGATGTGCCACGGCCCTCAAAAGTTAGCTCGTAAACCCGACCACTCACCAATTCCACAAAACCCAAAAACCCAGACCACGATGGAGTGAGCATAGGCACAGATTTCACCAACGTCATAACCTGACCCCTCTCAGAAGGATTCACCATTGGGCACCTCCCTTATCCGCAAACTAGCAAGAAGTCCGGCCTGACGATAAACGTCAAAAACCAATGTGGTTTGCCCCATGGTTAAATTGGCCTGACATGCACCCTGTCTTTGCAGCTTGGCCGCCAATTTCCCGTAGGGGCCACCTTTATACCAATGCACCTGGGACACCTGTAAAGATTGTTTTTCCGTGGCCACCCGCACCAACTCCGGGGGCTGCAAAGCATCCACCAAAACACCCACGGGCAACAGCCGGACCAGTTTGACAAACAGCTTGCGAAACATAGGTTTCCTTTCAATGTGCCGTATCGGTTAAAAGAAAATATCCCAAATGGCAAACAAAGACAGGAACAAAAGCCACAGGTAAAATCCTGTCAACCCCAATGAGGGCTTGCCCCACCGCGTCCGTTTCTTGGGTGGTGCCTCCAAGACATCCACAAGGCGTTCTGGATGTTTCACTTGTCACCTCCTAAATGCAAATTAATTCCCTGCTCCTTCAAAATCTTGTCTATCTTGACCTGAGACAGTTGGCTGAAATGCTCATCCACCAACCCAGCCAAAACCACCCCCACCGGCTCATCCCGCACCGCCGCCAACACCTTGAGCCGCCGGTAATCCTCTTTGCTTGGAAATTGCACCGTTGTCGAGAAACTCATAATCCCCCCCATTCAATCAAACGCTCGGGGTACCCCACACGGGCACTCACTTTGTTCCATTTGTGCAAAGTCGCCCGGCTCAAATCAATGCCCGCAACCTCGGACAAAATGACCAAGTAGGTCAAAACATCCGCCAGCTCATCCGCCAAATCCTGCCGCACCTCCCCCACCAAAGCAGTCAACCAATCGTTCAACGACCATTCACTGCCATCCGCCTTGGTATGCACCAACTCCCCTTTGGCATTCACAAAGTGGGGCAGCCGGGTCATGTTGGCTTCTGTAAATTCTTTCAGGTTCATTTGGTCTCCTTCACCGTGGATAGCATCCCCACCCGTTCAACCTCAAAAACACGGTCTGCACTTTCCACAAATGCAGGCACATGCGTCACCATTATGATTTGCACCCTCAATTTGTCCGACACCATGCGCAACATATCCGCTGCCAAAGGGGCCAGCTTGGGGCTCAAAAACTTCATCGGCTCATCCAGTATAAGCACCGGGCGCGTCCGGTCTATGGACCAAAAAGATGCCCGCAAGGCAAACGACACCAAATCGAGCAAACCACCCCCATTTGAATCCATGGGGGCAGTGTACACCCCTTGCTCCCCAACCTCCAAAACACACTCCGTGCGCCCCCGCTTGCTCTCAAAAGTGATCCGAAAATCCAAATCCCGTTCCGGCCACACCGCTTGCAAGGCCGTGGTCACAATACTGGACAAACGCACCCGCAAATGCTCTTGCGTCATCAATGCCGCCTCCTGCACAAGCACACGGGCCTTGGTCAAATTGTCATGCCCTTCTTCCAACAACACACGCTTGGCTTTTGCCGTGGCCAAGTCCTCCTGCAACAACTTGCGCCGGGCTTTGAGTTCATCCAACTTGCGCCGGTACTGTTGAGTTTCCATTTTATTCCTTTTGGATGGATTCCAACCTGTCAATTATCCGCATTTGAAACATGGCCTCTGCCTCTGCTTCTAATACGGCCAATGCAAGGCCACACCACGGACAGAACTTGACGTTTTCCACCACACGCCTGTAAATATGTTGGGGGTCTGTTTGGAAGGCTTGCCAAGCCCCTTCCCCACCCTTCTCCACACGTTTATTCTCCCCACATTCATGGATCAATTGGTCCACGCCAAAGGAGACCTCCAGCCGTGTGGGCTCAAACACTGGTTTTTCCTCTTCCTCGTTTTTCTTTTTCATTTTACACCCCAACGATCAATAATGTTGTCCAGGGCTTTCATTTGCGCCGTGGTAAGGTGACCATTGTCATCGAAAAATTCTTGTAGGCTTTCCACAAACTCCGTATCGAAATCCCGATCTTTTTCATCGGCCCATTCCAACACCATTTCGATTTTTTCTTCAGCGTCCATGGTTACCACTCAAATGAAAAGTTTTTGACCAGCTTGCCATGGTCAGTGGCCCTTTGCTTCTGCAGGGCTGCCAGTTGGTCCGCCATACCATCCAGTTTTTTTCGGCCCGCCTCACGCCCCTGAACGCCAAACTCAGCCGTTAAAACTTTAAGCCCCTCCAACCGCCTACCCTCTTGGATTGCCCTGTTGGTTTTGGCCTTTTCCACTGCGTCCTGCAAACCCAACAACCGGGCCTTGTCTGCCTGTTGCTCATTTGACATCACTACCCTCCTCCGGCCCCAAACGCCGTCCCACCCACTTCAAGAAAACAGGCATGGGCATCTGTGCCGACAACGTTCTGGACCCCGACGCATGGTTAAAAGCCACGGTCTCCCTTTTTTGATCCAACCAAGTCACTATGCGGTCGTTCCACAAATCCCGGAACGTACCGTGCTCTTTTATGGGCTGCTTGGCCCGGTAAATAGCCCCAACTTCGATATCGTCTGGTTTAAGATCCATCACTAAGCTCCACAATGGTGTTAACTGCTTCAGCCACCCCTTTGGAAATACCTTTCCCTTTGGCCAACTTTCCGAGGGTTGACAAAAAATCCAAATCTGGCTGTCGCTCCTCGGACCCCATTTGGGCCACAAAGGATTCCAACATCTCGTTTTTTTCCTTTTCCACCTTGGCCCGCTGCATATCAAAAACCCTCCGTGCCGGGGCAATCCGCAAAGGCACAGCCCCTATGGTTCTGGACAGGGTGTTGTACACCACCACCGTGGGCTTGTGGTTCACTTGGTCGATGCTACTCCGCATAAGGCTGCCACAGTTTACCAGCCACCGGGGGCCGGGAACGCTGTCCGTGAAAAATTGGTGGTTATCCCCAGTTACAATCAAATCAAAGTTATGGCGTCGGAGCACGTGTCTGGACCACATAAAATCCTGCTGCTCCCTCCACAATTTGACACTGCCCACCACCATGCGATGCATTACCAAAATATTGAGGGCTTCTGAATCCTCAATGTCCGGTATGTCCTGCCCCCACGAGGCCCCATAAATGTCCACTTGTGGATCAAGCCTCAATTTCTCGGGCTTCAAAATGTGCAACGCCCGCGCCGCCTTCAACAAACCCAAAGGGGTATTCTCTTGTTGGTTGGAGTGGTACCGTTGATCGTGTTGCCCCAAAACTGCGAGCCAGCCCCCACGGTCTATAATCTTATTCAGGAACACACCCACCAAACCAAACGGGGGGGTTGCCGTATCAAAAACATCCCCAGGTGCAATGATGTAATCACAACCATGTTCATTCGCCACATTGTGTGCTTGATCTATTTTGTCCAACTGCGCCTCAGCATAATTGTCCACACGCGCGCGCGGGGTACTAGCCCGCATATGTACATCACCCAAGCAAAGGATATTCATTCTCCGCTCCCCCGGCCACACAAAGGACAAATTCCCATTTTCTCCAAAGCCTCTTGAAAAGCGATTTCACCGTGCATCACATTGTGGTTTTCTTCCCCAATGATCTTTTCAATTCCCAACAGGGTATCCAGTATTTTGGTCAACCTGTTGACCTGTTGTTCTAACTCCTCGATTTCCTCGTGCTGCGCCAATAGGGCTTGCACCTGGGGCTCCACCTTCAAAAATTCATCCAGGTCAGCCACCACCTCCTCCGCCGCCCGCACTGTGTTCAAGGATGCCTGCAATTGGGTCATGTGTTTGGTCAAAGAATTGATTTCCTCATCGTCCTGTTCCACCCGCGCCACCGCTTTTTCCATGCCTTCCAAATCCCCAATTTGCTCTAACTTGTGGATGTACTCCACCATGTTGTCGTCATTGGCCCGCACATCTTGTTCATTTTTAACCAACAATTGGTTGGCATTTTTCAAGCAAGAATCAATGATGTTGAGCCCGCACACATTGTTCAATTTCCGGGCCACCTCCCCCGGTGTATCCGTCAACAAAAAGTAACCCAAATGTTGTGTTTGAATATTGTGCTCCCCCAACAACAGGATTTGATCCACCTCCTTAGGCAGGTCGCTTCTGATGGCCATCAAATCCGTAACGACATCCGGCTCCGTCATGATCCGGTACCCATTTTTGGACCCCTGCCTAAACCGGGTCACCACCCCGTTGTCCAACAAAATCTCGACCGCCACCATGTCCTTTTTATCTGCCCCCCAATGCTGCCACTTCTCCCCCGCGCCGCTTGGCCGGTTTGTGGCAAGCCATTGCAGGGCACGCATAATGGAAGATTTGCCTGTATGGGATTCCCCGGCAATCACATTCACCCCAGGCACAAAATCCAATGTGCTGTCCCGATGGCCCTGAAAATTTGTCAAGCGCATCCGAGTAATCATGCTACCTCTCCCCATTATCTACCCACTTACCAGTGTTGCGGCAAATGGATTCCACATAGAATTTATACTTGCCCATCGTTCCTTCGCTCATGTTTACAATTGCGGGTTGTTGGATGCCAAGGCCAATCTCTCCGGCCTCCATTGTGTTAGTGTGTATGTCTCCACATCCACACTTGAAGGTAATAGCGGTTATCTCAATCATAATTTTGCTCCCAACCTCCTCAATTTTTTGCGTGGTGCCCCTTCCTTTACAAACTTCCAAGGATTTTGCTTCAACCAATGCTCAAAAAGGGTAATGCCCACACTTTCATTATACACCGGACAATTGTAAACCAACCGGGGCACCTTAAATCCTTTATTGGTGTGGAATGCAATATAGATGGGTGTGCCTTTGGCTTTGTAAATCAACAAAGGAAGCTTTGCCGCCAAACTAGCATCCTCCGCACATTGCCACCACCACTGCAAAAACTCCCCCTTGCTCTTGCAATCAATTAAATTTTCCAACCGCCCATAGGTTTTACGATTCTTACACTCGACACTGAAACGCTCCATAAATGGCTGGCCTGCTGGATGGACAGCCACAATGTCCCCACCCATGTTGGACGCTCGACCCGCCTTGCGATCCTGGGTAGCCTTGGCACCACTTACGGCACTGCGCCAAAAGATCTCGGGGGTGGGGCTGCCCGTAACCCACTCGGTCAGTTTACGGCACACCAACCGCTCAAACTCGCTACCCTTGGCATTGCTTTTACCGGACACGTTTTTCCTCCCACACCTTTTTTTGCTTGGCCGATGTTTTCTGGGCAGCAACATCCCTTTTGGCCTGCCCCTCGGGATCGTGCTGCCAACAATAGTAGGAATCCCCTCGCTTTATGAACGCGCCATTCCTACAAATATCAAAGCCCAAATAAGCCGGACTTTTTACCTTGCCATGGCATTGCATATCAATCCTCCGTATGGACTAGGTTGGCCAACTCTCTTTTTTGTTTTTCCACAAGCTCTCCGTCCGTTGGACATCCAGGCAGGCCCGTCATATAATGGGCATAACCATCCCCTTGAAGGAAAAGTCCAGTCCCACAATAATCACACAACCCATCACTTCTCATGATCATCCCTCCATGTGGAACAGCTTACGCCATTCCTGCAAATTTTCAGTTTTTAGGAAATGATTGAATCGATAACGGTCACAAATTTGGATAAAATCGTCCACCATAAATCGCTCATCTTGCACGGCAGGGAAAACAGGGGTTAAGGGGTGTGGCAATGTCATAAGCCGCACGTTACGTTGCATGATTAATTGACCATCTGCCGAGGTAATGCGGGAACGTTTTACCCCCGCTGGCAAATTGCCATGCAAGTATTTGATGGCTAGCTTGCTTCCAATGCCACCAACACCACCCAAGTTATCGGAGTCATCTCCCCCCAACGCCCGAACCCGCACCCACGCATTTGGTGGAATATCAAAAGTCTGTTTGAACAGACTAGCAGTCATGAGTATTTTTTTGTCCCCAGGCAATGGCCGCCACACATCGCAAAATTCCAACAATTGAAAAAGATCCTTGTCGGTGGTCACCACCACCGGGGGTTCCTCCCACTTGGTATTCAAAACCAAGCTGGCAATCACGTCGTCGGCCTCCAGGCCCGTGTGCATGTAAATGTTGCGAAACCCAAATTGGGGGAGCAGAGTTTTCCTCAGGGTTGTGAATTGTGCATATACTTTATCATAGGATGCCTTTTCCCCCTTGCTTAACCCCACCCGCCTGTTGGCCTTGTACCCTGCAAAATCCCGTTTCCGGTGGGACTTGCGACTGTCCCACGCAAACAAAAATTTGTGGGTCTCAAACTGCCGGGCAAGCTTCCACACCTGATTGAAAAATCCCCACAAGATGCCCGTCTGCTCCTCCTCATGGGACAACTCATTCCCATAGGCGTGTCGGGCAATATAGGCAAGGTTGTTGCAATCTAGAATTAGTGTTTTCATCGCGCCACCTTGCCTCGCAACTTCTTTGCCAAATGTTGAGCTTGCTCCAAATTAAGGCCCTGGAAGTGACCCAATGGAACCGTCCGTTTTGACAAAAGTTCCTCCAAATCCTTATTGATTATTTCAATTTGTGCCTCCCTGGCATCCACAATTTCTTGTTCAAAAGGCTCAACACACGTGTCCCTATAAACAGGAACCCAACGCTTATCAGGAGGGAAATTTAACTCCCAATCCTGGAAAACCTCAACGCCCGACCGGCTTCCCTCCTCCAGCTCCAATTGAATGTAATGGCAAGGCACAATTAGGGGGTAACCAATCCCCCAAAACGAGTCGGGGATAAAACAATTTTCCTCTGCCACCAACCATGTCGTGGGCATGTCATTTTCGAAAAAATGGGTTGGCACCCTACCCGCCTCTAACCACCAAAACAACCATCGACAATAATCTTCCGGTGTGGCTGGCCGAGCAATTTCCATAATGTCGGGGTAATTCTCCACTCCATTCATGACCCATGCTCCACAAGCCCATCTTGGATTTTGCCGTTCCAAAAAATGAACACCTTCAATCCACCGGAACTATCCTTACACCACAACTCCGGCCAGTACCCAATATTGACGGGGTGTTGACCCTTGCCCAAATACTGCACCACCTCGTACAACTCCCCATCCTTTCGGTTGTGCAACACCATTCCCTTCCTAAACTTGCCATCTTGGACACCCGGCTTACATTTGGGACAAAAACAAAGCTCATACTCGTCTTCCTCCCCCCGCCTCTCCAACTTGTAATACCAACCAACTTCCCAGGAACGGATCAAGGCTTGTTCCATCGTCTTGCCCTTGAAAGTGGCCGGGCGTTTTTTACATTGTGGATTTTGACATTGTAACACCAACCGTGGGTAGGGCTTCGGGCCACGCCGTTTCTCCGCCCGCAAAGCGCCCCAGTCGGGCCGTCGTTTGGCTTTCGCACGGAAGGCACTACCAGGGTCCAACTCCGGTGGCAACAGGCGCACAAACCCCCCTTTCACCAAATAGGCAAAACGCGCCGCATTGATAAATTTTTGGTTTATGTGTGCCTTTTTTTGTCGCAGTGCCACGGTGCTCTCCTTACCGATCTTTGGGTTTGCGGTCAATGGTAAACAACTCTTGGATCTCCTCCCACAAATCCACCACCACCCATTTCAAATCGGTTTCAAAATCACCATCCTCCACTTTTTGGATAGCCTTGTCCATGCTGTTTGCATTTGTGGCTTTGTTAAAACCATAAGCACCGGACTTGGTCATATCCTTGAGCCATTGCAGGTTGGCCCGCACGTTGTCCACACCATAACCAAAATCAATGTAAATAGGTGCCGACCGGAACGGGATGTCAATACTAGATTTTATGATTTCCGCCTCGCTTATGATCGCCACCTGTTGCGAAACCTCCTTGCCCGAAGGCAAAGTACGTGTACGCTCCACACGCCACTTGGGGTACCCCTTGGATAACACAATGCGAATGGAGGCATAAAAACCAACAGCATGGCCACCCGTGGTTTTCAAACCATGGTCACTGTCCCGCACTTGGTTGGAGCAAATGAACAAAACATCCGGGTTGTTGTGAATTTTACGGGTGGATTTGCGCAACTCCTGACTAAACTCCTTAGCCCGCCGTTGGCCCATTTTATCCCCTTTTGGCCCCAACTCTAAATCCGTGGACAAGGCCGCCAGAGAATCACAGGCGAACACGCTTATGCCCCTGCTCTCTGGTTTGAATTTATCATACGACGCAAAAACTTCCGTTACCGTGTCCGGTCGTTTGTACCCATCCTTCCTCAGGGCCACTTGGTAGATGCGTTTGTACTCCGCATCAAAACGGCCCTCCGGATCGTTGATCTCCACCTCCCCTTTACGCCGCTGGGCACCCGCACACACCTCCGCCAATATAGCTGTTTTCCCCGTGGAACTCCTTCCCGATACCTCGACAAAAATACCACCCGGCAAACCACCACCACGCACACGGGTGCCACTTATAGCCAAATCCAAAAGGGTACTACCCGTGGTCAAAACCCGATCAAATGCTACGGGCTTGTCCTCCCGCGTGGAGCGTCCGGTTGTCTTTGTCTTTTGGGTCAAAGGGGCAACACCCCCCACTTTGCTTGGTCGTGCCAAAATTAATCTCCTGCGTGGGTGAGCCAAACTTCTTACCTCAATGGATTTCTATCAAAGTATCGAACAACAAAAGCACCATGGCAACGAGACCCATTTTTTAGATAGTGAACCCTTCCCTTTCTTGTCCGACGCCCCTTTGCCATATGCCCACATTCCCGGCATACATACCAAGCCCCGCACGCCAGCACCCCATCCGGACGAATACAATTTAAGGTGATTTGTCGGTTGCCAGCTTCCTCCATAGGGATGAGTTTTCCTTCCGGATGAAGAATATGTGCAATTTTCATTTCCCCTCCTTCTGTTTGGATAAACTCAGTGCCGGGTGTACGACCCGGCACCTTGCTTTGCAGTTCTACTTCTTGGCCTTTTCGGCGACACAAGCATCCCAATGTTTGCAATCCTCGCAATCGTCATATTCGTCGGCATCCACACCAAAGGTGCCACCCGCCACCGGACATTTTATGTCCCCTTCATCCTCACCACCAACCCGTGACAATTTACGAGGGTGTGAGGGTTCTTCTTCCTCGGGCTCGGATGTACGGCCACGGCCACGACGTGGGGCCGGGGGTTCCTCTTCCTCAGTTTCCACCGTCATTTCCGCACTGCGCTTACCGGGCCGAACCTCGTCATCCTCGGGCTCGGATGTACGGCCACGGCCACGACGTGGGGCCGGGGGTTCCTCTTCTTCCGATGCCGGTTTGCGGGACCGCCGTGGCCGAGGGGCTTCCTCTTCCTCCAATTCACCCTGGGCCACCCTACCACCACGACGTGGGGCCGGGGGTTCTTCTTCCGGTTCCACCGCCGCATCTTCCGGCCCAGCCTCATCCCAAAACGCATCGTTGACTTCCGCATAGGTGGGGATATGCGCAATCTGGTCAAGCACCTTGCAATCCTCCAAATCCTCATCCGCAATGTCATAGTCCCGTTTGTGGAAATTGTGGGCCTCGTATTTGGTCGCCTTATCCGATCCCGACCGCACAAAGGTGATGCTTCGCCCCTGATCCTTGTCCGGATGCGAAAACATTTGATACCCACCACCCTTGCTTTTGGGCAGTTTGGCACGGGCTGCCACATGGCGTTCGAAAAAATAATGTGCCACCTGCCACACCTGAACACCCTTGGCCACCTCATCCTTGCTATCATACACGATAACGTTGTACAGGCTTCGTCGGCTTGGCTTCAATTCCTTGAGCCGCTCCTCATGCTGCTCCAACTGCCGCTTGCCTTCCGGAGGATTTTTCCGAAGCTCACCCCTGTACTTACAAATGGGGCACGCCTCATTGTACATCGCATCCAAGCAAAGGAATTGAAGTTCGCGGGGGCCAACATTGCGATGCACAAACATATCCAACATATATTGCCACGCGCCCTCCTTGACCAACGGATCGTTCGGCCCAGCTTGGTAAGGCAACACATCCACCTCATGCTCACCCTTGTCGGCATACCACGTTTGAATGCCTAACTCCTTTTGGAACACATCGGGGTATTTGATCCCCTGATCCCGTGTGGCATAACTACCCTCAGTGCGTGCCGCCAGATCCTCATTCATAGAATCTCTGTCAGGTCTTGCCATTGTTATCTCCCTGATTATATCGACGATCAATTTCCACTTTGGAACGATGCCACCCTGCCGATGCTAAACGGAACGCCACGTAAAGCAACAAGGGTGAAAACGCCAGTAAAAGGCTCCACAATTGCAGGTTTGTCATTTGCCAACCTTCCCCAACCTTCGCGGGGGCTTACCACTGCCACCACCCAAGGAATTTTCCAACCCCTCCGCGTGGCTTTTACGGGAAGCAGCTTCCTCCCGCTCCCGATCCTCCTTGGACTGGCCCGTAGGTTCGGCATACCAGTTGCTCAAATGCAATTTGGTCAAATTCTCCAAAACCGTCTTCTTGTGTTCCATGGCTTTGATGGCCGCCGACAACAAATTGATTTTGTGGTCATATTGCTTGGCCTGCTCTACCACAGAGCGGTATTCTGGTTCCATCTCGATGGCCCGTTTAATGGCCGTCTCTGTCACTTTGTCCCCAAGATCCGCCCTCTTTTCATCGTAAAGCCGGGCCACCACTTGGTCCAATGCATCCTTGTCCTCCTCTCTTTGTTGATTGGCTTCGGCATGTTTTACCAAATAAAAATGATAAGTTGAGGCTTGCCGCACCCACTCAAATTCCAAATCATGCCGATTTACGCTTACGTCTTTCTCAATGTTCATGCCCCTGCCTCAGTTATAGGTTCGACTCACCTTCAATAGTACCACGGGCTAACTCCTCGCATTTAACACATCCCAGCATGCCAAAGTAATGCCCGCCCGCGTTGTGTACGCCATGCCCGGTGCCGTAAACCGCCTCAAAATTTCAGCACAGGGAATATTTTCCTGCTTATCATTCAGCATCACCGTATCGCAATAACCCAACACGGACAAACGTGTAGTCTCCCCATCCCCCCGGAGGCCCTTGAGTAAGCCTTGCACGTGTGCCCACTTGTGCCCCCGCAACAGGGCTTGACACAAATCCTTAATGCCATGGTCACCCCCCACAAATTCTGCCAGGGCCTCTAAGGATTCCCCCTCTGACAAACTCACCACCTGGTCAAGCATCATAAGGGCTTGTCGCATACTGCCACTGCACAGCCGGGCAATTTCCGAGAGCACGGCACTGCTTACATCTTCCTCTCCTTCCTTGACAATAACAGTCTCCAGATGCCCCTTTACAATGCTGCGCCGCAAAGCCTCCACCGGGAAAGCCATGCACCGGCCCCTAACCGTGGGGCGCAACTTCTCGGGGTCCGTAGTAGCCAATAGGAAGTACGTGTGACGCGGAGGTTCTTCCAAGAGCTTAAGCAAAGCGTTTTGTCCATCCGCTGTAATTTGGTGGCACTCATCCAATAAATAGACTTTCGCATCTCCATGCCACGGTCTACGGGCAGCATGTTGCACCAACGACCGCATGGCCTCAATGCCCCGGTAATTGGCTGAATTCATTTCCTGGAAATCCATACCCTCACAACCCAACTCCTTGGCCACAATACGAGCCAGTGTCGTTTTTCCGCAGCCCGACGGTCCTGTGAACAGGTAGGCATGTGGTTTGGTAGCCTTTGCCAGCACACCGGCCAAAGCCTTTACCGTGGCCCGGTTACCCACCATTCCCTTCAAGGTTTGGGGCCGATATTTCAAGTGCAAGGGCAAGTATTCTTCATGTTCTTGTTCCACTGTTCTCCTCCTAAAAATCGAAATATTCCTTCAGTTTGGTTAGCGCCGCTACCACCGCCGGCACAGGAAGATAAAAGGTGTACCCCCCTCCGTTTGGCCCCCAATAGGTATGCCTCATCTCCCGTAAATTCCCAGCAGGCCCCTCTCCCTCAAAAACAACTATGCAACGGGTATTTGACCCATCTAATTCTGAACATTCAAATTCAACAAGCAAAAATTAAACAAGGAGTTCATCGGGTCTCGAAATGCACAAATAGCAACCCCCCTCTAATTCCTCCACACTGCAAATTCCTCGCAATTCATCAAGGGAGTAGCTCTTGTCCCCATCGACGAGTTCTTGGGTCGTAACATCCAGAAGCCTGCTTGTTATCATTTTCCCTCCCCCGGTTCATAGTCGTCTAGAATTAATTTGACGGGTAATGGGCACCACGGGGGGAACGGCGTTTCATCTTCGCGCCCCCTCAACGGGGCTGAATGATGCGGAACCGGCCTTTGAGTCAATCCACAAACATCGGAAACCGCCGAACGCGAATGACGAATCGGGCACCCATTGCACTTCCAAATTTTTATTTCCTTCATCACTCCTCCTCGGGTTCATAGTTGTCAGATTCGCCCATTTCCTTGAGATCAGAAAACCGGCCGTCCACACCCGTAATCTCAAACTCGGCAGACAAGGGAGTGTTAATCCACGGGAAGTGCTTGGGGGCCTCCACAGTCATCACGTGGTCGCAGGTCGCCACCACCTCCTCTTGCTCCGGGGGCCACAAGTTCCAAATCATGGAATCGTAAATTTGCCACATGAGCCGGGAACGCCACCCACGCTCCTTGCACACCCGGTGCATTTGGATCATTGCCCACAACAAGACATGGAATGCCGTACCTTGGATTTTGTAGTTATAAAGGTTGTTTCGCGTCAGCCATCCCCCATACCGAAACCCCAAAAAGGTTTCAATGTACCCTTTGTTGATATATTCACGGGACACGCTGTCTTGGTACGCCCGCACCCCCTTGAAGGTATCCCAAAAAAAGTTCTCATGCAGGCGCATACGTTCCTCGAACCGCGTGTAGGACATGCCCATCCATTTTTTGACCGTGGATTTACCATCCCCCACCGGCAACCCTGCACATGCCTTCCAAATGTTCGCTGCACACACCTTGTACCAGGACCCATAAATCTGAGGAAAAACCCACCCGTTCTTGGCAAAAAATCGAAGCACTTTAACAACCTTGGGGTCGAACTGATCCCACTCCTTCGGGGTAATGCCAAAAATGTATTGTGCCTGATCCCTGTGCATATCCGAGTCTGGGGTATGCAGGTATTCCAGTAGTACCTTGTCGCGGCTGTACCACCCGGTGCCATGCACTTCGATGCCAGCATAGTCAGCCTCCATCAACTTGCAACCCTTCTCGGCTGTTATGCCATACCGGATTAGCTCCTTGGCCACAGGTTCCCGCTTGGGGGTGTTGGCAAAATTAGGGCCATCCATGGAGGGCCGATAAGTAGTGGGGATGTTAAAGTTGGTGCCAGGGTACACCCACCCATCTACAGATTCCCGACGTATCTGATCCATGTACGTCCCAGTGATCTTCTCCAACTTGCGTATTTCAATCAACTTTCTCGTGAACGGCAAATCCAAAGCACCCAAGGCCTCGGCATCTACTGAAGGGTTGTTACCCGCCGTGTACTTGGTTGGCTTTTCCCCCAAATGCTCAAACAACAGCTTGGGCAAATCCTTGTTCGACTTCAGGTGTACGGGCCGTCCCTCCTTTGCGTAAAACAGCTTGGCCTCCCTGGACCGCAGCAAGGCTTGTGTGGCCTTCTCTATTTGGTCCTCCAACTCAACCCGTTTGGTGTCGTAATATTCCTCATCCACCGGCACTCCCTGCACCTGCAAATCGCAAAACATCAGCAAGGCATTATGAAACAAATCCCGTGCCTCCCACAGGGGCTCGCCCACCCGTATTTGCTTGCACTGCTTTTCATATTCCATGGCCGTCAACACGGCATCACACCCACCATACAACAACAACTCATCCACAGGCATTTCCAACATACGGTTGTGGGAATGTGTGCTTACCCTATCCGTTTCCTCTTTCCCCTCTATGTACTTTTTAGATAGGGCATCATACCCCTCCACCCCAAAATGCCACGCTGCCAAAAACTTGAGGCCCGTAATGCCCCGCGTGTTGTCCGCAATGTGGGCATTGACCATCGTACACCAACTCCAATCCACCACCGGCTGGCCAATAAGCCACCGGGTCCACATGTCCTCATGTTTTATGTTGTGCGCAATTTTGGGCAAGGTTGGCTCGGTCACCAACCGCTCCCAAGCAGCAAGAATTTCCAACCCTTGCACCGGGTCCCTATCCGGATGCTGCAAGGTGAACGAGTACCCTGTTATATTCTCATCCCCCTGCCAACGTGTAGCAAAGGCCACGGACAAAACTTTGTGGTTCGGGGCATACGGCTTGAGGCCCGTACCCTCGTAATCGAAAACAAGCCATGGGGCATTCTTACGGGCATACCCAATGGTGGACACAATTTCCCTCAAGTCATCCAATATGACCACATTCTCCGTGGGATCCACCACCACCACGGGACGGTTTCGACTCACCCGATTTGCCACCCGCAACAAATCTCGTTCCCACAAGGCCTCCAACGTTTCTTCCTTACCCTTACGTTGTATAAAACTTGGGTGGAATATAGGCATTATCCACGCCCCTGTCTGCTTATCAGGGAAGGCCCGGCCCCTATACTTGCCTATGCCCAAGCCAGGGTGCCTGCCCGCATAAAAGGAGTTCAAGGCAAGGTTGCCCACCAACAGAATGAAACGGGGTTTGAGTTCGTCGATTGCCGGTTGAACTTTGACTTGCTTGCAACATGCCACTTGCTTATTGGTAGGGGCTTTTATCTCATTTCGGGCATCACGACCAGGGAAACAATTTGCTGCGTTAATGCGCCAACAATCTTCCTCCATGTCCAGATCCACCCGCCGCAGCCACTTGCGCAACATCCTCCCCACCGGGCCAACCCACTGGTCGTTGTGCTCATCTTCCTCCGGGCCGGGGGCCTCCCCAATGATCAAAATACCTTTGCCCCCCTTGCCATGCACATCCATTTTTGGGTTGTACACGGCAATCTTGTACAACCCACAAGCCTCGCAATCCAACTTGCTCGTCTTGGGGGTTGCGCGGACTTTTTTTGGCTTGAACTGCTTGGCTGTTTCCGTTTTGGCAAAAAAGGTGTCAGGCATCAGTCCTCATCCCTGGCTACGGATCGTTCGGACAACAAGGCCAAGGGCGTTTTTTTATCCATGGCGCATTGTCCGCAAATCAAAAACGGGGATTGGGGAGAGGGCTCCTTAGCCAAATCGTGGTCTGGCCCCAAAATTTGTCCAAGAGCCGCTGCACCACCAAGACTCATTTCAAACCCTGCTTGCTGTTGCACCTTGGCATAATCAATCAAAAAACGCTCCAACCGCACCCGGTAAAAATCCAGGTCTTGATTGTGGGCCATGCCCCTGCCACACAACAAACAAGGCTGAAACTCCAACTGCTTAAATCCCTGCATGGCATCCACCTCTTTACGGATGCGGGAACGGCGGTCCTGTTCTGCTTGATCCATTAGTCATCTCCCGGCAAATTCATCACGTGGGAAAAATTGCCCGCCTTGAACAAGACACGATCGCCACTTTTGGCAACTTTCATTGTGGCCACGTGCTCAAGAATGGTCATGAAAAACACGGGGTTGATGGACAGTACGTTCACCGGGGGTGGTTGCATACCAGGGGCCGCCACCATGCGTTCGATACGCCCCGCACCATCCTCTGCCACACACACCACCTTGCCCTTCTTGAAGTGCAACTCGGCCACCCGATCCTCGTCCTCCGTGCCAGGGGCATACACCATCACAGCATCCAAGGCCTTTACAATCCCAGCGGGTAGCTCAACAGTTTTGCCCGCCACCTCAAAAAACTTATCGCAATCCGGGAAGGGGGCATCCACGGTACGCACACTCAACACCAACCCATCCCCATCGCGGAAGTGCGCCCACGCCCGGCCAGCCTGTACCTGCACCAACCCACGCCCCACCAACTCTTTGGCAAAGGCAGACGGTACCAAATAATCCAAAGGGGCTGCCGGGGCCGGGAACTTGTATTGGCTGATGCGCCAATTGTCCGTGGACACTATCTTGTCCTCCAACATCCGCAGGCAATTGTATGCCACGTTGGCCTCGTCCGGGCTGGCCGAGAACAGGCAAAGGCTTATGGCATCGTCAAACCCCTCGGGCAAGTCCTGCCATCCCTTTTCCTTGAGGCCATCCAAATCCAAACTGTCCAGCAACTCAGCCAAATCCCCTTGCAAAGATTCGGCTTTTATAAGGGCTTTGGTGGACTTTGAAGTAATAGATAAATTGTCTTCAGAACCCAACCCAAATTCCAAATCCTCCTCGGGAAGCTTTTGCAGGGTTTTATATAAACGATCCGCTTTGACCGTCAACAACAAACCCGTGTCCTCAGGCAAAGGGGAACTGATGCTAAGCCGGTCATTGTAGGCAACAACCCGGTTGCCCGTGAACACAAAATCCTGTGCCTGCACAATACCCGTGCTGCCAGAGGCATCCACCGCCGCCTTGGTCTTGGCTAGCACCCGCAGCAAAAGGTTACGGGCTGAAACTTCCCCCACCACCGAAGGTTTATTGTCCCCCACACGCTTAGGCTTGGCCATCGTCGGTCTCCTTAGTTGGGATTTTGCTGGGCTCCCCACTGTTCAATGCAGACCCCAACGTGTAATCGGTGTACATGGTTTCTGCCGTGCGCTCGGAAAAATCGAGGGACATCAAAATGCTTGTATGCACTTCCATGCCATCTGGAAGATGGGGATTGGGGTGGCCATATACGTTGCCCAGAATCCAATAACTTCCCGGCACGTCTGGGTGTGGTTCCGCCCACCAATTTTCCAGGTGCGCCTTTTGTCGGGTTTCCAAAGCATTCTGATGGCGCTCTGCCGCAACACCATCGGCAAAAAATCTACCATCCGTCGTTTGGTAGACCTCACCCTTCTTCAATCGACGATCCATGTTCATCCTCCCTAAGCCAACCATTTAAAAATTCAGACACAAGACCACGCGCCCGCGCTCTAGTCCACACAGTGTCCAACCTTTGCCGTTTGCCATGCCAATGCACAGCCACCTCGTAACGATCAGGGTTACCGCCCGTTTTGTTGACAAAAATTTCCAACATAGCCATAATCACAACCTCGTGAAAACCAAACAATACTCGTGCATGCGCACCAACAACCGGTGACCCCTTTCAAAATTGCCAACCCGCCGTAGGGCAATTGGATTTTTACGGTAAATGATCACCTCCTCCCTAAAATGAAAACCCGCCGTTTTGTGCAACAAGGCTATGTGGTGGTTCATGGGGACCAATTCCATATCATGTGCGGGGTCCCGGTGCAACCCAACAACCCAACAGGAGGTTGCACCCGGTTTCAAAATACGGTGGGAGTTTCGAATTATTCCGTACAGGGCTTCCAAAAAAGCCCCGTAATCCATCATGGATATGTCCCCCTCCGGTCCCCCGTACTGCTCCAAGTTCCAATACGGGGGGCACGTGTACAAAAAATCACAAGACTCTTTTTCCACCCCGTTGCGTTTGCGGCTATCCCCGTGGATTATCTCAATTTGGTCAGACACCTTGTGTTTCTTTGCCAGGGCACGCAAGTGCTCTACTTCCTCTCCTCGGATTTCCACCCCCAAATAATCCAACCCCGCATTGGCCGCCATAATGGCACGGGTGCCACCCCCAGCAAACGGGTCGTACACCCAGCCCTGCGCGGGGGCAAAAAATGTCAAAATGTTGGCCGCCACACGGGGCGGGAAGATACTTGTGACTGCACCATCTGTATTTGTCCCCACCGTCTTTTTGTAGGTCTGTTCCGTGCCTTTGCTTGTACGGGCAGCTCCAGCATCTCCCACACCTTTGCCCTTGCTTTTCAAGGCACGATCCACCGGGGAAGAATCCTCAATTTCCCAAACAGTAACGGGCCATGCCCCGTAACGACCCTTGGCACTGACAAAGTTTTTCAACAATCCGGCCTCGTGGGACGCCGCCGCACCGGACTTTTCCATAGGCCCCGTCAATTTCATTTGCTGCCTCCTATTCGCCATGTAGATGTCACCTCTTTATTGAATTGATAACAACCCTCCAACATATAGGCAATCAAATCACGACCACCCCCTTGCATGTGGATACAAATACGCTCGGCTTCATGCCCCCCAAACAACAAATCCAAAGACGCGCGAAACGCCACATAAACAGGCACGGCACCCTCCACCCGATAGCAACACAACAGTTTATATCTGTTACGCACGATCAACGTGTCGTTGTCATTGAGTGTAAATGGACTTTGAATGCAACTGCGTGGTTTGATCCCTAGAAGATGAACACTGCAAAACCCGGCACACCCATCATGGAAAAGGCAACGGGCATTCACCGTACGCATAACACCATCATCAAACTTAGCCCCCAACTTTGCCAATGGCTTACGTTGATCTTCTTCCACTTTAATAACCGGGCCGCTCAGAAGACTTTTCAAACAGCAACAAGCACCCTTACACACTCCCCGAATAAAGCTGGAGCTGCATCCCTCAAACAACAAACGGACACTCTTAGCCGACACTCGCACAGGCACAACTCCTTTGGGCTGGTCTTCAATGAATTTCCTTGTGTGCATACACACCTCTTTTATCTGGTTTCCTACCCACAACCCTACACCCCATTATACCACAACATAAAAAAACCCCTGCCGCCTAAACGGTCAGGGGTTTAAAAACAAAACATCACCACCTTTCACAAGGCTATTTCCCCAAATAGTATTTCCAGGGCCGCTCGTCTTTGATCACCACCAACTTGAGTTTGGACATCCAACTGGAATTGGGGGACACCACTGTGTTGATGCTCACCATCATTTTGTCCGAAACACGCTCCGGGAAGGCTTTCTCCAGAACCACATGGATGTCGGCTTTGGTGATGGGTTTGGTTTTGCTGGCACCGGCCAAGGCCTCGAGGATCGCAGCCACCACACCCGGTTTCTTACGATCGTGCTTGTCCTTGGCCGCTTGGGCTGCCACCTTGCCTTTGGACTTGTCCTTGGCCGGGGCTTTGGTGGCCACTGCCTTGCCTTTGGACTTGTCCTTGGCCGGGGCTTTGGGGGGAGGGGTTTCCTCGGAGGTTTCCTCGGAGGTTTCCTCGGTCTCTTCATCCGGATTCAGTTTCTCATACAAATCGATGGCCGTGTCGTAAACCTTGGTTTCCTTGGGTTTGCCTTCCACCTTCCCCGACACATCGATTCCCTCAAGAGAGGTGTTGAACATCGTCTTGGCCTCTTTGAAATCCGTTCCGAATTCCTCGGCCACCACCAACCCAGCCTTGACCAGTGTGGGGTGTACCTTTTTGATTTCTTTCAAAAGTTCCGCGCTCATAGCATTTTTCCAATTAGGGGGTTTGATTAAATTTGCGGGGGTTCCCGCCACTGATTCCATCGTAGGATAACCATTTACGAAATACAAGTAAAATCAACAAAAAAATCAAACAAAAAAACCTTCTGTTTTCCCCAACCTTTTTGGCCGTTTATGGGGCAACCCCATCCGTTGTGGCCTTTGTTTTGCAAGGGCAGCAAAGTGGCAATCTACGTGCCAAACACCCCCCGCTTTGTGCCGCAGGTAATAAGCCCCCGCAGGTATAGGCAATCCACAAAAACAATCCCCCGGCGATTTAGAGCTGCATAACATAACAGCCTGCACGGCAACCCCTTTATGCCTAGAAGGCAACCAACCGTAGTCAATCTCGTTCATCTCAAAGCCCCAATGGCCCTATAAGGCAACAACACACAAAAATTTTCATATTCTTCCTTTCCTCACTTCTTGGAAGCCAGGGCAACGCACCCAAGTCACAACCTTGTTCGGTACATAGTATTCATGCCACCAACTTTCCGGCAGTTCACCAATAAGTGGATTGGGCCTGAAGAACTCGGATCGTCCGGTTTCATTTGGGCCATCTGGAATTTTCCCACACCCTTGGCACTCTTCCATATTACACACGAGACTTTCTGGCAAATGCCTTCTTCACCAACACCACACATTCCCGCTTGTCCCCGGTCCCCAGGTGTGTGTTGTTTTGATCGAAAGCATCCCAGGTTTTCCGGTGCTCGTTTTGAGCATGCCCGATAAACCCTCCATCCTTGTGGTACACGTTGAGCTTCCCGTTCTCACGCTTGTGAGCGAATGGTTTTTTTTCGTCCATTGGGTTCTCCTGCAACGGGGTCCAAAGATTTTGAATGCTTGGCCCCGCTGCCATGGGTTATTGATTGAGGAATTTTTTGATCCGGCTACCCACCTTGAAACGGGCACCGGACTTGGCCTCCGTTTCGATCTGCTCACCGGTGCGAGGGTTGCGGGCAAAACCCGCTTTCTTGTCGGCCCGCACAAAGGTGCCGATGCCAAGGGCGACGTCATTGCCCTGGTACAGTTGACCCAAAATTTCCGTTTGCAGGTTTGCGATCACTACCTGCACACTGTCCTCCGGTACATCAAGGGAATGCGCCACATTTCTGACGATTTCCGATTGGGGGATTTTAACCCCCGTAGGTTTCTTTGCCAAAATCTTCTCCTTGGTTGACCGCACATGCGGTATTGTTAGGGAATCGGGAGGAGCAATGTCTGCACCCCCCGAACCAAGAAGCACTACAGAAATTGGGTCTTCATTAACCACCACCCCCTTTCTATGAATAGGCGAGGCCCGAGGAGGGCAATTATAAGGGGGGGTTCTTCACCCCCCCAAGACGACACTTCAGGGCACTTCGGGGAATCCCCTTAGATTCCCCGGCGCCGGCGGATCAGGTTCCTGCGCTCAAGAGAAACGGGTTTTTGGTTTTCATAAAGCATCACCTCCCTTCTATGAAAATGAAACAGAAAAATAGGAACTTTACCCCAGCACTGGAATTGTACCACAGGCTGCTCTTTTTAATCCAACCCATCCAGCCATGCAGAAACATCTTCGAAATTGTCACTGATCTTTGCCAACACTGCACGCTGGTCATCCTGTTCCTTTTTTTGTTCATTCCATTTTTCTTCATTCCGATATTCCAGCACCGTATCTTCGATCAACTTGGCCAGCATTTGTGGTTCCAAAGCATCCAACTCCCACGACTCGGAACCGTACTGATTCATATAACTTCTGAAACGGCTGTCCGTGGTTTTGGCCGGGTTGGGTGGGGGTTTGAATTCCTCCACTTGATCCATATTCAAAGCAATGCGCCGTATTTCCATGGGGCACCCAAACACACGGGCACAACGCTCCTCAATATCACGGGTCATGTCAATACCACTAGGATCGTGGTCTCCCAAATGAATCACAACAGGTTGTTGGTCTTGATCCCAATACCCCTGCAAGCGCATGGCCGCCCGCCATGTTTCTGATTGACTGACATAACCCCGGCAACTGAAATAGGGAACATCCAAATCAGGGCAAACAGATTGCAACACACCGGCCAAGGCTTCTTTCTCCACCCACACCTCCACACGGTACGGTTGGCCCACCCACTTATCCACCGCAAACGTGTTGGCACAAATGTCCAAAATTTCCTCGGGGGATTCCCAATGGCTCTGAAATACGACGTTGCGTGTGCGATCAACAATAGCATGCCAATCGATCAACCCAGCCAACCGGGCGTTGTTTACCAACACACCCAAACGGTCGTACTCCTGTTTTTTATTCTCAAGAAGGCCACGGGCAACAAACTGGTAGTACAACTGACGCAAGGTCAGGTCAAACCCGGCTTGCTGGTATTCCGTGATTATGGCATTAGCCTGGTCAATGATTTCTTGCGATGCTTGGTTGAACTTTTTGGATACGTAGATGATTTTGGCCATCAAATCCTCACAAATTCAAAAATTAGGCTTTTGAACAATCCCAACTATGACGAATGTTACATCCCACCACACCGGCCCGACCACACCCTCCGCACTGTTGTCCAATTTGGACATAGCCAGGAAGGGGCAAATCTTTCAAAGTACACAAAACAATTTTCTTATATGGATCCGCAATTTCCAAGCCCGGTCTTGTTCTAATCAATTCCCTCATTTCCTGCAAGGCTTTCAAAGCCAAGTTCTCCATGACTTGCTCCTATTGTTGGTTCCTGCCGTAATGCTACGCCCGGACAACCCAGGCGCACCAAACGGGGCAGGAGCCCCGAAGATCACGTTATCTTCACCGTCAAATCCCCACACACCTTGAATTTGGACATATACGCCAAATCTTCCGGTGGCAGATTTCCCATGTAGGAATCCAACGCCGTTTGCACAAGATAATTCACCTCCTCCAAAGTGGGCGTGTACCCTTTGGAAGATTCTGGCACCACTGTAATCTGCATTTGCACGGTCAACATACCAACCTCCTATTTTTGGTTCCTGCACTATGGCATACGCCAAGCCCATCGCTCAGCATACCCCAACGGGGCAGGAGCCCCGTAAATTACATCATCAAGTCGTAGCCCGGATTGCCCTTCAAGTTAGGCAGGGGGGCCAAGGGCCGGGGAGGTTGGTTACCATGCCGCGCCACAATTTGGGCATCCCATTGTCCCGCACGCCCAAACCATGTGCAGCCCCAACCAAACCAACCGCGATTATCGTCCTCCTGATCCACAGGTTGATACGTGCAATAAACACCAACCTGCCCTTCCCGCCCTTCCACGGACGTAATCCGTACCTTGTTCCTACGCATTTGAATCGTTCCGTTGAATTTGTTCTTCCGTTCCATCGTCACCACATCATTGATCTTCAGCATGACTTACTCCTTGGTTGGTTTGGATAAACTTCTGCCTGCTCAACGCGCTTGAATTTCAAAAGCCTGCTTCATAAAAGCGTCATACAAAACCTCGGTATTCAATCTTTGAGCAGCTTCCTTCAATGCCGTTATTTTGTCCGTCCAACAACCCAAATGTCCGGCCAACAACACCCCACTATTCACGTCCAACAAAAAATATCTGATTTTTGGGTTATTTGCATACAAACGAGCACAGGTGCGGTCCAAAGAACCTACACCTGGTCTTGGGATTTTGGTCATGTAGTAACGTTTGGCTTCTGCAAGTTTTTCGCTTTTCATTGCAAGCCCCACTGGTTGGTTTGGATAAAACATTTAACCTGATTAAAGTCTAGCGGAACCATTTAATGGATGCAAGCAAAAAGAGGGCTTTATCAGATTTTTTTTAGACAAACAAATCAGGGGCTTAGGCACTTTCTCCATCCTCACCCAAATCATACCGTCCCAAAATGTGTTTCCCAGCACCCGGTGCATAGCTGTCCATGCTTGGCTGGCCAATAAAGAGGTTCTGCAACACGTACACCTCCCCCTTGGGGGTGGGGCTATGCCGTGCCCCTTTTATGGGGGCTAGCCGCATGATCATGGCCTCCTGCTCATTGCCAAATTGGTTCAAGCTGATACCCACATCAATATGGTGCAAAATGCGGGTGGTGCCCGCTGTCATGCTTCCCTGCATAGTGCGCGCCCCCAGGGCCGGGGTATTGCCTTGCCCAGCCGTAACCACCAATGCCTTGCGTTCGCCACCCAAGGCCGCCAACTGCTTCCACATATCATCCACCCGCTCCCATTCATCCCCCCCAAGAGTCGACTTCATAATGCCCGCATAATCCACAACTATGGCATGGGGCACAAACCCCTCCACGGCCTCCAGGCGGTCCAAGTCATTCATGATTACATCAAAGGTGGCCGTGCCCCGTGGGTACACAAACATTTTAAGATTGCCCGCCGCATACTGCATGCCAAATGCCTTAACCCGTTCCATCATTTTTTGGGCATAAGACGGTTTCTCGATTAGGGCAAACCAGGAGGCCACCCGGTAATTGCTTCGCATCCGTTTGTTGGTTTTGCAAAACGTGCAGGCCCGGTATGGGCTGTCCGGGTCCCATGTGGGGTTGTCCTCAGAATCTTTGGGAATGGGTTTGTAGTTGGTACGCTCGTTTAAATCGCAGGAGTCGTCTTGGTTCTTTTTGCAATCCCATATTGGGTTTTGGTGCTCCCCCTCCCGGTCGGGCAACGCGGACACATTGGAAAAAATCCGCTTGCCCATGTCCTTTTCCTGCATCTCCAAACTGATGAACACCACCCGCTTTTTGGCAACTAACAGTTGAATGGCTGTCTCCAAAAGCCACCACGTTTTGCCACGCCCGGTTGCCCCAAAATATGCAACCAGCCAGCCTTCCTGCCACCACCCAAATAAATCCCCCACAATTCCATCCAGCTTGAACAGCCCTGTGTTCATTCTCTCGATTGTTTGTAGCTGCAAATCCTCGTCCAACAAAGGGGTGCTCCAATTCACCCCAGCGGTTTCCACCACGTTGAAATCCCGCACCAGCTTTTCCGCCTTGTCCAAATCCCCCCGGCCTGCCAAGGACACCGCCTGCTCGGCAAGCACCTCCAACGCCCGCCGCCGCAAATAGTCCCTTGTCCTGTCTATTTGGTAATCCCAATTGACGCTTTCCCCGCTGGCGTGTTTCTTAGACAGAGTGTCCAGGAAAATATTCAGCAGGTCCGCATCCGGCTCGCTGAGGCGATCACGCTCGGTTTCAAAGATGGTTTGTAATTCCTTGCCCGGTGCCTTTTTGTACTGATCAAAATATTCATTTACCCAACGCAACACGTGCCGGTACTGGCGAACCTTCAGGTGGTCGTTCCGGACCATGGGCAAAACACGTTGGCAGAACTTATCGTTAACCACCAACCCAATCAACAAACTATCTTCCTCGCCAGTTGAAACATCCACACGGCGGTATCGGGGCATCATCTCCTCGCTTTCTGGGGTTCGAGCCTCACGCGGGTTTGGTCGGGCCAAATAGCGTCGGGAGTTCCTCTCGAAAAACCGCGAGGATTGATTCCGCAAGATCGCGCATTTGGGGATGCGCCGCCGGAGCTGCGCGGAGCTTGAAAAAGTGCATCCATTCCCGAAGGTTGGCGGTCATAACGATTTCGGTTTTCAGGGCATTTGGGAGGATGTCACGTGCTTCCTGCGGGGATTGGCCGTCCGCCACCAGCGCAAAATAGGCCCGCTCGATGTCGTGGTTTATCGCAAGCCATTTGAGGTATTGCGGATATCTCGCAGGATCAACACCTAGGCCTTTCCCCGGCTGGCGTCCTCCTGTCTCATACTCGTGGGCTTCCCGAAACCAGACGGGAAGAATGACCGTGATCTCTTCACCAAAACGGCTCTTTGAGTAATTGCAGTAACGGGTTGACTCCTGAGAGTACGATGCGATGCGGTGCCTGACGATTTCGTGGGTTACGCCGCGGTTGGTAATCATCCGAACTGAGGCATAGGCATGCTCAATTACCGAATGGTGACCGCTCGTCAAAATCTTTTCGACAAACTTTTCCGCTGAATCCGATGTTGTTTTGTCCTCGGATTTGTAGCAGGTTCGCCCGGCGCGCTCGATAGTCGCCATAACCGTTTTGCCCTTAAGGGGAGTTTCCATTTCAAAACTTTGCTCTATAATTCTCATTTGCCTGTCTCCGAAAGAAGTTTGTCAAGATACCAACGGGCCTTTTCTAAATCCTGCTTCATTACGCCTTTGTTTGCGCATCGCCAGAGATATTTCAGCGCATTGCCGCGCAGCATTCCCCGAAATTCTTCGGGAGACAGACAGACCTTGAGCGCATCAATACATTCAATCCCGCCCTGGTTGTAGTGATCAGGATGATTTACGGGGTCTCCCATGTTGTTCCCCATTCTCTAAGGTTCGATAAGGACACTTATCAAGGGTTGGGTTTTTAGATAACACTCTGAAGGATATCCGTAAAGAGGTCGCGGTTTTCCATCAGCCAATCTTTGTCGTCGTCCGAATTCTCATCCAGGCGATCAATTCGGTTTTGTAGCCACTTGGCTTTTTCTTGCAGTGTAGCTTCAGTCCAGCGGATGCTCATTTTCTCACCCCTGGCAACGGGACACTTATCGTAGGTTGGTCCGGCACCTCGTCCCGAGCTGCTTTGTTTTGTTCAAGCCGCGTAGCTGCGATGCGGGCAATGAACGAGTAACCGTCGCCGCCCTTTGCGTTCTCGTCCGTGTTGCTGAAGGCTATATTTTGCAACTCTTTTATTGCCTTTCGCAGCCGGTCGTTTTCTTCAAGGAGCCTTATTCCCTCCGCAGTGAGGTTCCTTTTTTCGGAGTATAGTTGCTGCATCTTTCGCCGGGAAAGTTCCCGTCCGGCGTGCGAGGTATGTTCGCTTTTGCCGGATGATCTGTGCCGTGGTTTCATCCTCTCACCTCCGTTTGGTTGCTCACGCGCTGGAGCAATTAACGCTGAAAGCTGCCAGCCACAGCGTTCTTTCCGACAAAAGGCTGCAATATTTTGATCGCTTCCTCTACACAGGCTTTTCCAAATCCGTTTTCAGGATTGGGCGCGCACAGAAAGGGAAAGGCTTTTTCGATAACTTGTCGCAGCTCCCTGTTTTCGGCTTTTAATTCTTCAATCTGGGCCTCTTCTGTTTCC
>SDBT01000304.1_pt1 | contig 74921 bp, 67 predicted proteins | sample 2277101 | NCBI WGS metagenome assembly SDBT01 (sample SAMN10404973, study PRJNA504765) | marine sediment metagenome | isolation source: marine sediment core GS10_PC15, 103 cmbsf | place: Arctic Ocean: Southern Knipovich Ridge | collected 2010
TCAGTATTGATTCTTTTCTTTCCCTCTACCTGTTTACTCGACCAACTGTTTGTTCATTTCTCTCTTTTATATTATCTAAGAAAAAATTTTAGAGGGGAAGTTATTTTCGAACAACCCCTTAGTTATTCTTTTTTGTTTGTATCCAGTAACTGAAGATTCTGTATTCCCAGTTAAAAGAAACCAAATTCATTCTTCTTATTTCGAATTACTAATCATCGTATCGTAATTCTTTGAATCAATTACCAAGACCAATTAGATTCATGTCCTGAACCCCCAAGTAGTGTTCCCCATTGTATACCTGTTTCTACATTGTATATTAGCACAAATATATCTTTTTTTCCAGCTAAGATAGAGTCATAGGCGTCCACAAGGGGAAAATCTTTTGAAAATGTTTCTCCAGCTAGTAAAAGATTATTATAAAGATTTTTATACTTGAGGTCATCCTTCTAAACCATCCCATTGTTACAGACAGGAAAGTAACACGGTTTTTAACTATTCATATAATAAATCAATTACTCGTATTAGGTTTTTAACGCGAGAAGATAAAAAAGGAAAATAAGATGTTTAGAGTCTAATCATTGAAAGATTAATCTATAAAAATAACAATGGCCATTTGCTAGTTGTAGCTTGTACTAATCGTCTAATTCTGATTTTGACTTATAAGACAAATGGGTTGTCTTTGTAGATTGGTTTAACATTTTCTTTAAAGGTTTGGGTACTATTTTGTCAAATAAATAAAAGAAAGCTTTATCAACATTCCAATCTTTTTTCGCTGAAGCTATGATTGTAGGGTACCCTGTTTCAGATGCAGGTGGTTTTTTCTGAATCATTTGGAGCTCATCCAAATCTGCCTTATTGCCTATGAGAATTATCGGAATTTTACGTTTGCAGCTATCATGGCACTCTTTGATCCAGTTTTGAATGTTACGATAGGAAGCTGCATTTGTAAGGTCGTACACAACTAGAGCACCACTTGTTCCCGTGTAAAAGCGTGAGCGAAATCTAGCAAAATGGGTTTGACCTGACATATCCCAGAGCACAAAACGAACATTCTCCCCAGTTTCTTCGACACTTGCCTGATATGGGGTGATGTCAACCCCTATAGTTGTCTTATAGATACTAGAGAATTTTCTGTGAACAAATTGATTCACTAATGATGTCTTTCCAGCACCACCATCTCCGATTAATATTATTTTACGTGAATATCCATTTTTTTGTGTCATTCAACTCATTCCCCAACTAATAGACGTTCACTTAATTCAGAAGCAAATTGATGCTTTTTTACTCCATTTATTGTTGCTGTAAGGTCATATTCAACACGGAAAAAGTCTATGTTATGCTTTTCAATATCATAGATAACATAGGAAGCTCGAGTATCCCCATCTCTTGGTTGTCCAATAGAACCTGGATTACAGATTATTCGGCTATCTCTTTTCGCTTTAAAAGGAATATGAGTATGGCCAATGAATAGAGCATTAATTTCAATAAGATCCATGAATTCAAAACAATCATTTATCGAGTCTATCATATCGGGAAAAATGTATTGATCTAATGGATATTCGGGACCACCGTGTATAAACATAATCTTTTTCTTTTGTTTCTTCCATTCTTCCGTATGCATTAATGGTAAAGAATGAAGAATTTTTCTTTCATGTATTGTAAGATTTTGATTTGCAAATTCAATCGGTTTAACTGATTCAGATCGATAATGTTCCGGAATTTCACCTAATGCAGCAGAATTATCCTGATTTCCTTTTATCACTACCTCACATCTAGCTAGAGCTAAATGAATTGTTGGAATAGGTTGCGAATAATACCCAACTAAATCGCCTAGGCAAAAAATTCTATTAATTCCTTTATTGTGAATATCTGATAGTACCGATCTTAATGCAGTTAGATTTGCGTGCACATCAGAGATTACAGCGATCTTATTGCTAGACATTCGAATACCTAAGTCTTTCTGTGAGTGTTAGAAAATTAATTTAGTTGTCTTATAAACGATTCCAACACTTGATTAACTTTCTCTATATCATTTTAATAGACTGGAAAGGTTGTTATTTCAACAAAAGTGAGCTATCCGGTTATAATCTACACTAATACGTATTCAAACTGGTTGTTCCGATGAAAAGAATGACAAACTTGATATGGTGTGAGTTAAAATTACCTAGAAAGGTTTTATTTAACTGGTTAGATCTATTTGACTTAATTGGCGAGAAATCATTGAAAGATCCATTTCTAAAATGTTAAAACTTAGATATCTATGTCCATATCTTAAAATTAATAAATTCATACAAAGAAATTTCGTTTGAGGAATAATGGACTTTCGGTGGAAGATTATTTTTCTGATTTTCATCTATGTTCCTTGTATATCACATATTCAATTAACAGTTTCCTATTCAAACAGTTCAGTCTATTTCTTGACTGATAACTACAATTCAATCAGCATAGATAATGATGTCGAAACAGAACATAAAAAATACACCCCAGACGGGAATAGCTCTGTATTAATAGCATTAGATTCGCATTTATTAGGCCCAGAAGAATATTTTATCGATGAATTAGATGTCATTGAAACTTTTGAAAACTGGTTTGTACCCTTCGAAGAAAGATTTGGTACCAATTTTCATGTGAAAAATGTTACAACTTATACTCCTACAATAAATGATTCCCTAGATGATAGTATGAGTAACGTCCCAGATCAAATAGGGTGGAAACTTTCTACGAATTTAAATGATCCTCGAGTAAATGGAAATGGCTATGATTGGCTAATTATATATCAAGAGTATTACGGCCAAGGTCGAAACAGGGTTAACGCGATCAATGGAAATACTCTCATTATCGCTCATTATCAACTAGCTAGTTGGACTTCACGGCAATTGATTTTATTACACGAAATCAGCCATTTATTCAGTGCGGTTCATTATGAGGACGGATACATTCCACCTTCATGGTATAACGGTACATTATTCAACACGACACATTCTATAATGAGTTATAATGATTTAATTACTCTTCATGCTCAAGGATGGGATAAAGATAATCTACCAATTGATGAACATAATTACTTACTTATTAATGGTTCTAAATATAGATTCGACTTAAATGATGCAGATTTGGATGGTTTACCCAACTATTATGAGTATCGTTTTGGATTAAACCCAAATTATAATGATTTAGAATCAGACCTTGACAATGATGGACTATCCAATCATATGGAATTTACATATGGAACTGATCCTGCTGAAGATGATAGTGATTCGGATAATTTTTCCGATTGGGGGGAAGTATACTTAGGGTCTAATCCTTTGAATTCCTCTTCAACTCCTTCAATCAGTATACCTATTATTTTAGCTTGGACCGAGGATCGTACCATAGAACTAAATAGAGATATTAATCTCGAATGGAGAAGTTTATCGTCTAATCGTGATTATTATGAGATTTATAAAAATGACACTCTTCAAACTCATGATGACTGGTCTACTGAATTAATTAATTATTCAATTAAAGGAAATATGGGTGGTAAATGGAATTATACGTGTCTAGTGGTTGATCAGCTAGGAAATAAAGCAAGTGCCTCGATATTCATTCAGGTTACTTCTAGTAGAAATACACATCTAAACTTCCTTGATTGTTTCTTAGCGATATTTGTACTTGCATTTATATTTAGAAAAACATTTTTCAAGAAGGTTCGCCTGAATAGAGATTATAAATAATTATAAATAATCATCAATAGCATCTAGAAAAGAATTACCTTTCATTTTTCTGGTCTTTTTGGTTAAATACTCTTTTATATGATTGAAAGAATGGTCTACTAATGCTTTAGGTTTACAGACATCTAGACATGTGCCACAATTGATGCATGAGTCAATCATTACTTCAGCTTTCTTTTGTAATCGACCGAAATACTGTACCATTTTTATTGAAAAAACAGATTCAGGACAGACATCAACACACCAACTACAGCCATTACAAAGTGATTTATCAAACTCAAGCCATACTGGAGTCCCGATCTTTTGTTCTGCTCCTACTCTTTCGTAACGAACTAGAAATTCATTATTGGATTGAGTTATCAATATCATATCAACTAATCTTTTGTTTTACAGTAATTCAATTTTCACTATCATTTATTAATATAAGGATACGATTCGTAATATGATAATAATATGAACCTAGATGAAAAAATGAAAGTTGTTCATTATTTAGCCTCTGCTCTGTAAATCTGAAGTTATTATTTTTGCTTTGTCATTTCCTATTTTGATTATTTATTTTTCATTTAACAATGTTTCCTGACAAAAAAAGAGAAGTGAACACATGGTACTTGATCTAATCCAATTTTATGAACTGTTGAAAGAATGATCTCTCCTAAATGAAATGAACTACACGGATATTATGGTCAAGTTCGACATTAAATCTTCTCCAAGCAGTTCCTATCCCTATTATTGCAAATAGAAAATTGATCTGTGCCTGGTTATCATCTGCTACTTTGAAAAGAATATCTACAAATCCACCTCTTCTTATATAATCACTAATTATCAGGATTTTATCATTCTTGATTGATGATTGCCCTTTAAAGAAATATGCTATACGTACTAATTCTTGATCTACAAAATATGGATATTGTACGATTTTTGATGGCTGTACAGATGGCTGTCTGAACGTTATTGAGTACCACGGAATGTTTAATTGCTGAGAAAAAGAAATTGCTAAGGGAATTGCCTCAGAGTGAGTTAATATTGAATCATATTTTCCTCTTAAGTGCTCTTGACTTATTACATGAAAAGCTAATAAATTTAGTTTATCGGGGTGAGCTATCAAATGTGTTAGATCAATGTATATAGGTAATTTAGTTACATCAATCTCTAGATTAGGTTTGATCAAATCTTCTGATAAATTCAATTTGTTATGTAAAAATCGAACTAATACGTCTTCCTTGTTCTTGGGGATAACCCATTTGCCTTTAATATACCGTGTAAATTGAGAATATGAAAAGGTCTCAGTCTCCCCAAACAATGGTTGAATGTCCTCATATAGTGCTTTAACTGATCGATACTTCCTCATCATCAATCTAAGACTATTTAACAACTGGATTTTTTCGAACTCTGTTAAATAGCTATACATATTTCTCCTTCATGCAACATTCCTTATTCCAATAATACTAATCTTATTATTATTTTAAAAAGGATATGCATTTTATGCACAAAAATCTCTTCTATGATGGTAGATTCCAACAAAATCTTTATTGCCAATGATAGCTACTCAGATTAATCGAAGCTATTCGCATTGATATAGGAGGATAGATTATGTCTTCATCATCAGAGTTTTCTGTTAAAGATTACGTGACAATGAGAGAAGTTGCGATGACTGCATCATTTATGGCGTTGGTTTTTCTTTCAACTTCGTTATTCTATATACCATTAATTTCATCTACAGGTTTTTTTAATTTGGGAGAAGCATTTGTCTATTTAGCTGCAATTATTGGTGGTCCATTCGTAGGAGCTCTTGCTGGAGGAGTTGGAGCTGCTATGGCGGACATGGTACTTGGATATGGTTATTTTGCCCCAGGAACATTGGTTTTAAAAGGGCTTGAAGGATTTGCAGTAGGTTTTCTTTTTAGAATGAGTTACAAATTAGGCCAAAAAGCTCGCTATATATTGCTTGGCGTGATTTCATCATTTTTACTAGGATTTTCAGTGTTTGTTACTACTCCTGCATTAAATAAGGTAGAAGAATCGCTATCTATTGATATAGTCTTACGAATATTAGATCCTACTTTAATTCCTCAACATATTTTTGACCCAAATGTTGAGGATGCATACCAGATAATAGAATTTAATATCCCTGGAATTTTAATAGTACTTATTGCGATTATAATGTGTCTTGCTATTTGGTATATAGAATTGAGACTAGCTGAGAGAGGTCAGATGATCCTATCTTGCTTATTAGCTGGACCTATCATCGTCATAGGTTATTTTTTATATGAAATATTCATATTAACACTCTCTCCTGATCCTACGGTAGCTTTTCAATTAGCTCTCACTGAAGTTCCATTTAATATTGCTCAAGTGATCTTCGGAACAGCTATCGCAGTTCCCATTGTAACATATCTAATAGAACTTGGCATTGTACCAGAGCTACCTGAAACTAACCGAAAAACTGAAGAAACTGAATCTCTTGAATAGGAGATTCTATTTTCTTTCCATTTTTAATAAGCTATTAGGATTGAGACATTGCATTGAATCTACTAGAAATTAGGAACTTGTCTATTAAATATCCGAATGAGAAGAATAAGGCCCTAAATAATATAAACTTTGTAGCAAAGGAAGGAGAACTTATAATTGTTGCGGGATCTAGCGGATCTGGTAAAAGTACACTGGCTCAAACAATTTTAGGACTAATCCCTTTATTTAATAAGGCAAAGAAGGAGGGGATTGTCAAAATCAACGGTTTCGAACAAAGCGAGATTCCAAGAAAAGAATTAATACAATTTATAGGATATATCCCTCAGTATCCTGCTGATTTCACAACATCACTTCTGGTTGAAGAAGAAATCGCGTTCTTACTTGAGAATCTAGCTTTCCCAGCCGAAGAAATTAAAATTCGAATTACTCAAGTCTTAAATCAACTCAGTATTCCTCATTTACGTCATAGATTGATAACAGAATTAAGTTCTGGCGAATTACAGCGAGTAGCAATAGCTAATGCCTTGGTACATCGTCCTAAGATATTGATTTTAGATGAACCGATGGCTCGTATAGATCCCAAGACTGAAATTAATCTTGCAAATATCCTGAAGGAATTAACTCTTCAAGGACATCTTATTCTTGCGTTTGAACACAGATTGGACTATCTACTTCCTTTCGCAGATCGTCTATTATTACTTGAAGAAGGAAAATTAATCTGTGATGATAGACCAGAATTACTTTTAGCACATATAAAGGATGTAGATTTACCAGAAGTATCTGAGCTTAACTGGCCAGGAATTGAACAACGATATTTAACCCTAGAAGAGGCAAAAATATCATTACTTAAGAATTTTGAACAATGATGCAATTTCACATATCATTATAAGAGAAAATATGGATTTAGGATTAATATGAATAGTGTTTGTGTAGAAGACTTATTTTTTGGTTACCCTGGCACAAAAAACTATATTCTAAAATCGTTTTCATTGACAAAGGATATATCAGGCACTATTGGGTTATTAGGTACTAATGGGTGTGGAAAATCAACGTTAGTGAAATTATTAGCAGGGATACTCCAACCTTCTAAGGGAAAAATTATCCTTAATGGGAGATCCATCAAAGAAAATCGTAAAGAAAGCTCAATTATTTACATTCCAGAAAATATACGACTTTTTTTAATAGGACCAACTCCACGACTAGATTTAAACCGTATAATTAATAACCAGGATCAAGTCAATGAAATTTTCAAGAAATATCAGCTAGAACATTTAGCGGATAAAAAAATATACCATTTAAGTGAAGGACAGAGAAGATTAATTGCAATAATGATAGCGTTTCATGCACCCAGTAGTCTTATACTCCTGGACGAACCTACAATAGGTTTCGATAGTAAAAGTAGAAATTTACTCTTCAGATTACTTGATACTGCAAAGAAATCTGGGAAAATTATTGTTATTGCGACTAACGATTCGCGTGTATTCCCACGAATGGATGAATTGGTTGTAATTCAGAATGGAAAGGTTCATCAGGAGGGTTCTCCAGAAAAAGTACTTTTTGATTTAGAAAAAAACACGGATCTAATTCCAAATCAGATACCGAGGTTAATTAATTCTCTTGAAATAGTCCTCGGACGGAAATTACCTCGTTGTATCACATCTGAAGATATGAATAGAGAATTAAAAGAATGGAGGTTTTCAGTATAGCTTTCATGCTAAGAAGAGTGTACCAAGGATTTTCCTATCATCCAGACTCAACACACGTTCATCCCTTAATTGGGTTAATTATTCTTGGACTCCAATTCCTATTCTTGATAATTGGCAATAATATTAGTATTGTTGTTCCTTTATTATTACTTATAATATTAGAAAATATAATTTATGGTAATCTTCGGGGAGCTAGTAGTCTAGTTAGAGCAATGCTCCCCTTACTAATGTTTCTGGGAATTATGACTTTCATTTTTGGCGGTAGATTGCTAGCAATTCTGTTAATTCTACGACTCTTGGTAGGAGCACTTTCTTGTTCCTTCTTCTTTGCGGTAACGAACCCTTCTGATCTAGCTCGTTTTCTAGAAAAATGTAAGACTCCAGCATCCTTCGCTTTATTACCAGCTCTTGCTTTAACAATGGTGCCCAGAGTAGCGAAAGATGCTGAAGAAACTTTTGACACACTTGCCTTACGTGGGGAAATGCATGGTTTATTTCTGAGATGGTTACCAAAAGCAATAGCAATTTTTGTTGCTTCAGTATTGTACAGATCAGAATTTTTGGCTCAATCTCTTTATTTTCGTGGATTGGGCATACAAAAAAGAACACACTACCGATCTGTAAACATTCGAAAGGTTGATGCCGTTAGATTATTTATTTGGATTGGATTCAGCCTTGTAATTATTACTAATATGATTTAAGTTCATTGTCAGAAGGGGTAGTTCACGTTCATTGCCAGAAAATGGATCTGGCTATTTGTAATCCGTATTATTGTTACATCCCCTAATCCGAAAATGAATATTGGAAAATCTTTATCACCAAATTTATATCCAAGTAATGTCAACAAAATGACGGTGAGTGATCCTCCATGACCAATAATTGCTACTTTTTTATTAGTACTACCTTTAAATTGATTTAAGGAGTCTTGTAAACCATTTCTAACTCTATTCCAAAATGACTTTAGATTTTCACCTGAAGGAAAAGTGAAATCGATATTTTTCATCAAAATTCTTGTGAAAAGAGGTCCTCGTTTGCTGTACCCTCCCTTGATAAATTCTTCATCCAATTCAGGATGATTAAGAATAATTTCTTCCTTGTTCGAACCAGCCCAGTCCCCTAAATCTATTTCAGAAAGCCAATTCTCTTCTTGAAGAATCTTAGTTTCATTTGACAGGTTCCTGATAATTTCTGCTGTTTGCTTTGCACGTTGTAAGGGACTTGTTAGAACTAAATCAAACTTTATTTCGCTAAATTTCTTTGCAATAAGTTCTACTTGATTAACACCCTCATTACTGAGAGGAGTAGAAGGTTGTATCCAGTGATTTGCAACGCTTCTAGGTTGTCCATGCCGAATTAAATATATCTTTAAAGAAATATTACTTAGATCCGTATTACCTCACCTTTTCTTTCTCTATCAAAGGTCGAATTTGTGATTATGAATTTAAAGGTATGATATCTTAAACATATAACTCTTTAATTCAAATTGATATTAAGAAATAATTAGGAAAAAATGTTAATACATGAAAATTACAGAGATTGATAACCATGAGTAAATATGAACCAATGTGGGGCCGCCCTTTCTACGAAAAAATTAATCCATCAAATTCCATTATAATGGCTTGTAATACTCGAATCGGTAAAGGAGTGGTTGAAGGTATTTTACGGGCTGCAAAGGACACACGATCACCAATCGTATTTGAATTAGCAAAATCTGAATCTGACCTGAAAGGAGGTTACACAGGGTTAACTCCCCAAAAATATGCCAACCTTATCAAATCTACGGCTAAGAAAGTTCAATACTCTTATTATCTTATACACGGGGATCATATTAAGGTAGGAAAAATGGAGGATGTACCTGGAGTTAAAGATCTTATCACAGCTCAAATAGAAGCTGGATATACTTCTTTTGCTATTGATGCCAGCTTTTTATATAACATAGATGGCTCTAATGATAAAGAACACTTAGCTAAAAACATTGAAGCTACAACTGAAGTTGCACACTTTATTCAAGATAAATTAGGCCACAAAAAATTTGGTTTAGAAGTTGAAGTGGGTGAAATTGGAAAGAAAGATCCTGGGACTGGACTTGTTAAGACTACTGTAGGTGAAGCTAAAACTTTTATAGAGTCATTACGAGACAACGATGTTCATCCACATTTTTTGGCAATCGCAAATGGCTCAGTTCATGGATTTCAGTTTGATGAGAGTGGAAATCCTCTTCCACAAAGAGGAATTGATATTTCTCTTACTATAGAAATTGGAAAAGCTATCAAACCTCTCGGAGTGAAAATTGCTCAACATGGAATAACTGGTACTCCCCTTGATATTATTTCATCCGATTTTCCTAAAGAATTCTTGGGGAAAGGTAATGTTGGAACGAACTGGATGATTCTGGTCTGGGATGTTTTAAAATTATTTGAACCTGATTTATATAAGACCATCCATAATTGGACAATCAATAAATATGATAAAGAGAACGTTCCGGTAAAGGAAACGTTTCTAAAATACAGTAAACTGGCAATAATTAAACACTTTGATGAAATTTATAATGTTAAAGACGAAACTGAACATGCCTTAAGTGCAGCAGCCTACGCTAGCGCTTTGTACTTCTTAAAAGCTTTTAATAGTTACGGACAAGTTGATCATTTTTAAATAGAGGCATCTAAATGACTTTCTAACTAGTGGGAATAAATTGAGCTCCGAAAAAGCCTGCAGAGAAATCTAATACACATTTTCTCCTATCTCTTATTTTCCAATAAGACTTTTGGAGGAGCTATACAAGCTTGTTTGTAAGAAGAAGCTACCCTGATAGAATAACTTCATCATTGAATGCCAAGGAAGGAGACATCATTATGGCATTTTTTAACTAAACCAATTACTTTATTCTTGTAGATTCGAATAGAATAAGAAAAATAATCTGCAAATCAGTCTGCCAAATTATCCTTATTAAAATTCCATCAAAATTTATTTCATATTGTTTAAATAATTACAGTTATCCTGCATATTGATGATTGATCTTAGCGTATTAGCAGCTTTTGGTATAATCTTAACCATTGGAATTATCGGTTCAGATTTCCTCAAAAAAATACATTTCCCCCAGATTCTCGGGTTCATGTTGGTGGGAGTGATATTAAATATCCTTTTAACGGCCGTTAAACATGAAGTTATTGTTACAGATTTTTTAGAGATTATTGTAGCAGTCACACTAGGATTTATTGGATTTAATTTAGGATCAGAGATAAATTGGCAAACTATTAAATCCATTTCTTCTAAAATTGTTATTATCTTATTATGCGAGGCTTTTCTTACTTTCATATTAGTTACAATTGCTGTTTACGTATTATTAGGATTTTCTCAATTCAATATTGCTCTTATTTTTGGAGCATTAGCCTCTGCCACGGCTCCAGCTGGTACCGCTGCCGTTTTTTGGGAAAATGATGCTCGAGGAGCATTAACTACGACAACAATGTTTATTTTAGCGCTTGACGATATTATTGCAATCATATTAACTGATATTGCCTTAGACTATAATACGCTGATATACGAGAATTCAGCAATAAATTTAGCAGGAATTTTCCTCCCTGTGTTTTATGATATCGGTTTTTCAATACTTTTAGGAGGATTAGCAGGAATAATATCAGTCTACTTTCTAAATCGAGAAGATGAGCATTATCATCTTGTCGATTTCGTAATTGGAGGTATTTTAGTCTGTATTGGAATTGCAGCGATCCTAGAAATTTCTTACATTCTACCTACAATGATTTATGGAATAGTGATTTCTAGTTTTTCAAAAAAATCAGAAACTGATATGACAACAAAACAACTACTCAACAGAATATCAAATCATGTCTCACCGCAATTAATTCAAACAATCTATGAAAAAGAAAAAGAATTAATACAAGATGAGCCTCATCAGGTTTTCCATGAAGTGTATAAGCTTGCTTCCCCGTTTATTGCTATGTTCTTCGTGCTAATAGGTTTAAGCCTTGATCTGTCAACACTAGGTCAAATTGGTTTAATTGGGATTATTTATATGATAACAAGAACCGTTGCTAAAATGATAGGCGCAAGTCTAGGAGCTTTCTTTAGTAATGCTGAGACTGTTGTGCAAAAGTACTTAGGTCCTTGTCTTCTTTCACAAGCAGGAGTAGCTTTAGGACTTGCAGTACTTATTTCAGAACATTTAGCAAAATTTGGAACAGAAGCAGCACAATCGGGGCTTTTAATACTTAATACAATAACGGCAACCACAATTGTTTTTCAAATTTTTGGACCATTGGCAATAAAATGGGCACTTGATCGGTCAGGAGAGGCTCGTCTCCAAATTGAATAGATCAAATAAGTCTCTCCAATTTTCTTTAATGGAATTAGATATTGATTCTGAATGATTTTTAACACATTAATTTTGTTCTAATTTCAGGAACTGCGTGATAAACTCTCGGGAAACCAAAATTGAATTTCATTACCCTTACTTTTTGAAGGATAGATCTTAATTTGACCAGTATAGTGTTGAATAATAACTGAGGCCAAAGTAATACCGATATAGTGACCACGGTATTCCCATTCTTCTGTAATCTTTGCTGACAGCCGAGTACACACCTCTTGGGGAATAGGATCAGAGATCTCATCCTTAAAGATAATACAGATTTGAGAGTTTATACATGCTCCATCTATTACAATCGAAGAGCCGACAATGTCACCATTTGCAGTCTGATCAGCAAGGAATCTTATGCTTTCTTTAAAGGCGTCATAGAGATACTCATCATCCAAAATTTGAAATTGGAGATTCTCAGCCTTTATTTCAAATGGTCTTTGGAACAACCTTGAACTTGAACAAATCTCTCTAATGAGATCACTTGCTTGTCTTTGAGTAGTAATTTTTTCAGGATCAAAAGGAGTTTGGAGAACTTCAAAGATTTTATTTACAATATCAATAGTCCTAGAAGATCTTGTAGCAATTGCGGCAATTTCTCTTATATCATTTCGTTTTAAAGTCCGTTTTGATTGATATTCGAGTAGTACATAATCTAAATTGTTTACTATTTTTTGGAGATCATTTCGGACAAAATGGCTAAGCATAGCATGGTATCGTTCTTCTTCTAGTTTCACTTGTCTAAGAGCTCCTTCTACCTTTTTTCTTTCTGATATATCTTCAAGAATTCCTTCATGGTATTGCTTATCGTTTGATAAACGAGAAGATATTGATGCCCAAAAAGATTTTCCACCCTTTGTTTTCATTAGTACATCCTTTACTAAAATTTCCCCCTCTGAATATATTTCTCGTACGAATTTTTCCCTATCTTCGGGATTCGCATACAAACCTTTAAGCCCATTGGTATTTATATCATCAAGAGAATCATATTCAAGAATTTCTAATAAGGCAGGATTGCACTGCATCAATTTTCCATCTACATTTACTCTAAAAACGCCACTAGTAAGATTTTCAACTAATGTTCTATATTTTTCTTCGCTTTCTCTTAGTTGTTGCTCTGCTTTCTTTCTATAACTAATATCTCTAGAAATTCCAATAAATGATGTCGGATTTCCAGATTCATCCTTAATTGTTGAAACAATCAGTTCAGCTGGGAATGTGGATCCATCTAATTTTAACAGATTATATTCAAAGATAAATCTTGTTCCTCCTTCATTTAATGTTTTTGCAGCATTAGCAACAGCTCTTTCACGATCTTCTGGTGCAATAAATTCAAATGCATTTCTACCAATTAAATCATCAATATGACTAGCTCCATTTAATTTCACTGATTGTTCATTAGCAGTAATAATATTGAATTCGAGATCAGTTAAAGTAATTGCATCAGGATTGAATTCAATTAAAGTCTTGTACCGTTCTTGTGCGAGTTTTTCAGAAGTAATATCGGAGATAAGACCAAAAGATCCACTTAATTCATTATCAGAATTGTACAACGCCGATCCAGCAACTCTCGTTATGATTGTGGATCCATTTTTGTGAGAAAAAGTGAGCTCATATGTCGATGAAGGAACACCATTCACAAATCTTTCTTGTTCTTTACTATTAAATATTTCCAAAGATTCAGGAGCTATGAATTCTTTTACGGGCTTTCCACGCATCTCACCAAGTGTATATCCCAGCATTTTTTCCATTGCGGGATTGACATAGTCTGTTTTGTTATAAAGATCAGTTACCCAAACCCCTTCCATAGCGGTTGTTATAAGTGTTCTATATCTAGATTCACTTTCACTCAGCTTTTTAAGCACTTGTCTTTTTTCTGTTATATCGCTTACTAGAACTAGATCTGCTGGCCGTCCATCAAAAGTTATTATGCCAGCACTTATCTCTGCATCAACAGATTCCCCTGAATTCGTGATAAAGGTTGTTTCATATATTTTAGGGACATCTTCTCCTGCCATACGTCTTTCATAACGCTGAACAAGGTCAGGGAGAGATTTAGGGTGAATAAAGTTGACAAAAGGCATTCACATACCTTCTTCTATAGTAAACTTTGCCATATCTGCAAGAGCTTTATTAATAAATTTGATTCGTCCTTCCTGAATAATAGTTATTCCAATATCCGCTAGTTCAACGAGTTCACGATATTTAGATTCAGATTCTCTTAATTTTCTTTCAGCTTCTCGTTGCTCATTCACATTTTTTGCATAACCGAGCATCCCGACGACTTCTCCACTTTTCATAAACGGGGAACCTTTAATTTCGAAAATCATATAAGACCCTGATTTTGTCAGAATTCGTACTTCAGGTGTAGGATAAATTTCTCCCCCTACAATCTCCTTAAATCCATTCAAAACAATTTCCCTTTCATCAGGATGGATTTTTGGAATGAAAGATTGACCCAGCCATTCATCCACAGACCAACCAGTTAATTTTTCAGCAGCAGGATTAATTGAAGTTACAAATCCATTCAAATCCAATGTAAAGATTATATCTCTAGCTGTTTCAATTAAACTTCTATAAAGTTCTTCAGATTCACGCAATTTTAGTTCATTTTCTTTCATTACACGCGATTCTTCTCGAATGGCATTTTTTGCATCTTCAGGAATGTCTTCTCTCTCAATCAATGTTTCTAAATTCATTTGGGGATACAATCCATAAGAACTTTTCTTGTAAATTAATTATACAACAAACAATTCTTATGTTTGAAACTCCATATTAAAAATTTAATCTATTAAAAGAAATAAGGAAGACAAAGGAAAAGAAGGGAGAATTAAGGATAATGAATCAGAGATTCTTAATCTCAGCAATACTTATTCTAGATTGTTTGAGAACATTTTTTCTCAATTTACGAATTATTTTTGTGAAAATAAGCCAAATTCATTCCCAAAACAATCTTGAAATTGAGCAGAATATCCAATTCCTGGAGCAATTTCATATTTCTCTCGTATGACCTTTCCACCTGAACCTTCTATGTCTTTGAGTTTCTGGTTTATATCTTCAACCTCGAAAACGACATTAACACCATGGCTAGGTATCTTTTCAGCTACAAAAAAGCCAATACTAGCTGAACCCTTAATTTCGACTAATCCATAATTTGGCATAGATTCTAGGTCAATATCCCATTCAAAAATCAATTTATAAAATTCCTTTGCCTTTTTTAGATCAAGAACTGGAATCTCCACATGATTAACTGTTATACTCATTATACAAACACCAGAAAATCAATTTTTTCGGAATTTAAAAAGAAATTGCTACTAAAAAGTAAGGAATTTGCATCTGTTCTACTTTCTAGGATATCTGTTCTAATCAGTAGTATCTTAAGATATAATAGATAAGATCATTTGAAGTCTATCTAAAGCTAATTCATAATATAATATGGAGACTAATTACTTGATTACAAAAAGTGTATTATTATCTTGTATTTCGTTATTTACTATCATCATTGGAGCTACCTTTGCTTTTATTATGTTTCAACAACCAACAGAAATTAATTTTGCTAACATAGATACTGAAATTTCCCTTAATATTGGAGAATCAGTATTCATCAACGATCATGGGATTACACTGAAGTTTATTGATGTAATAGATGATTCCAGATGTCCTAGTGACGTGGAATGTGTATGGGAGGGAACAGTTTCACTAATGGTTAATATACAATATAATAGTCAGAATCTTGGAAATTATATATTAAATTCAAGCAATTTACATAAAGCGTCCTTTATGGGATATTATGTAAAATTTAAGGTGCTGGAACCATATCCTATATCAACGGAGATAATTCCAAAATCTTCGTATAATGCTACATTCATATTTGGTGAATATGGACCAGATTAAATGTTAAGAGATAAATATTAAGCAAAGGAGAATTCAGATATACTTATTAAGTGGATTACTCTAGCTAAGAGGGAATGTACTCCATTCAAGCACCCTAATTGAGGAAAATTTGGTTACACACTTTTTCAACCATTTCTTAAATCTTTAAAATCCTCAAATATTCTATCCAAGGACCAACTGTTTCTTTATAACGTAATGCGAGTGTTTCAGTAATTTGGAAGATATGAGTCAGATCATGTACAACCCATGTGGCTAAATGTTGTTCTAGTGTTACTTCTCCAAATTCAGGATGAATACCAGTTTTTTTAAGGTCATTAACTGTCACATTAGATTTTAAAATATCCAAATTTTGTGTTCGAAGTCTTTCAAACTGATCTAAACATTGTTTTAATCGTAAATTTCTATCAAAACCTTTACGTTCAAATGGCGGGAACTCTTTACGGTCTTCAGGGGAAAGGATTATTTTCAGTCTAAGAATCCAATCATTTTTTTCTCCTAAAATTAGGTGACCTATAACATCCTTTGGTGAAAAAGCTTGGCCGTGTTTACGAAAATTCACCCATTTGGGATCAAGATCTTCCAATAGTTCACGTAAGACTCTAGGTGTTCGTGATAATATATCAATTGTATCTTCTATAGAATATACCATGATTATTCTGGTTATTAATGGATTTATTAATTTAAATGTAGCAAAAAGTAAAGGTTTGTATGACCAAAAAGAACTGTGTCAGCACGAGTACGAATAGAACTAGCAAAAAAACTAATCATTTCTTATTACCAAACAAGAATTTTGAACATTAAATTAAAAATTCTAAAAAATACATGGTGAAAATTGGAGTGTAAATCAAAAAAGAAGAAGGAAGGAGGATTTTTTATTCCTTCATGGATCTAGTTACTCACCTGATGAATTGAATCCTTTAACTATCAGCCATCCTGCTAGCACCAGCTCATTCATGATGATTGGAATAGCCAAAATGGCTGTCGTTAGCGGATCAAAGACGAACATACTTAATGGGACTCTTGTTAACAACACTATGCCTCCAATAAGGCCCCAGATGGATAACCAACGAGGAACGAGTTTTGATTGATACAACAAATAAGAAAACATCATAACACCTAAACAATAGGGAATGTTTTCCAAAACACCAATCCAATCACGTAATGCTAGTAATAATGCGCCTGCAGTTTGAAAATAGGAATCAACAGGAGCTCCTGCGCTTACAAATTCCAGACTTAATGTCACTAGTAATAGCGGGGAGATTGCCAGAATAGCATCGCTAAAGCCCTCAAAAATTCTGGCACCAACGTACCCAAGAGCTAAACTTTCATTGTGCTGTTTAAAGATAGGAAACATCACAATTGGAATAGCAACAACAGAAGCGGTTAAAGTTAACAACAGGAGTACTCCTATCAATACTTGGGTTTCATTGGCTGAAACAGCACCAAGATAATCCTGAGGCCGTTCGCTGCCAATAAGAGATTCTAAAAAAGAACCACTCATCAGAGACGAGGCCAACGCTAAGATAATTAATACTCCCACAATTCTTGCGGTTTTTTGTTGTGAATTCATGTATTTTTCTCCTTTTTTTCAATGATAAACAATCATATGTATAACATTCACATTTAAACTCATATTTTCTGTGCCCGTTCTTTACGAACATTACGAATATACAACCGTTGGAGTAATGCATAAACTCCAAAACCTAGATGAATAATAAATGCCAGTATCATTAATATTCTACCAATATCGTTTGATATCAAACGTACTAGAGGTCTTAGGAATTCTGGTTGTAAAACGTCTGCAAAATAGGTAAATTCAAAGGGGAAAACCAAAAACAACCAAGCAATAGCAAAAGTCGCAAAAAAAAGTCCACCATAAGAATCTAAGTCTTGAGATGGATGTTTTTGACCTATAAGTATCAAAACTGATGTAGTAATCCAATAAACCATTATCCCGTAAAGCATCACCATTTCAAACGTGCTGAACTTCGTGGTAAAGAAACCTGTCAGACTCGTTTGATGAGCAATGAAGTACAATCCTATCGAGCCATTAACTATAATTAGAAAAATAGACGCTCCAATATCGGCAATTGGGATTTCATCGCTCAGTTCCTCCTCTTCAGTCTTAGAGAAATGATCATTAATCCTCTCTACTATTGATTTTTTGTTGTTATCATTTTCATTTGCTTGATCTTCCAAATCTCAAATCTCCAGTCTTAATTTCTTACCTATAGAATATTTGAAATAATTTATAAGGGAAAAATTCTTTATTTCTATTCCTTATTAATGTTATTACGAGAATTTATATAAATTAGGTTTAAATCAAATATTATACATAATAAACTAATTTGTTTGAGAAAATTCACGTTATCTTATAATAAAAAAAATACTCAACAAATCTCAGGATTTACAGCGTAGAATAGCTAACAATCCTTCGTTTGTTTTGGAAACCATTTTTCCATTACTTCAGGTAATTCTCTGATCGTTCCCTCAACTTCTGGGATTGGCCACCAGTATGGATATCGAATTTCTACCCTATTATCTTTATTAATTAAAGTATAGTTCTTTTGATTCAAAATGGCAATAAATCCTCCTAAGAAATTTACCCATCCATTGTAGATTTGGAATCCAGCCCAACCAAATTGTAATGCCATAATATGAAAATCATGAGTTAAAAATATATCAATTCCATGTACAGGTGCTTCTTTATGATAACTCCATAGAATGTTGGCCGACCTTTGAATATATGAACTGAAAGGTTCAATTATTGTTTTTGGATAGTGACCAGCTGCCCACCTTGTAACAATATGTTGTCCATCTCTATGTCCAAGCTTAACTATTGTTGGATAATCTCCCGCCATTCCCCACAAAACCTCCAAACTACCCTGAATTCCTACATCAACCTTTCTTTCTTTCAACCCTTCTTGTATTTGTTTAGCAGTTTCGATACATCTAGAATGAACTGAATGAAATATACGATACGAGCGACCTATGGGTAGGCTTCTTCCGAACTCATAAGCTGCTTTCTTTTCTTCATCTGTTAATTTAGCGTTGTGTGTTTCAGTAAAAGTTGAAAACTCGTTTCTATGAGAATGACGTAAAATAGCCATCATGGACCGATCATGTGGAATCTGTTTGATCTCTTTTAATAAAGTATTTGCCTCTTTAGTCCATTCTTTTTCGTTCAAAATACTGTTCAGATGGTTTGTACTTGAAGTATTCATAATTAAGAAAGACAAAACCCCCCTTATAAAAAAATCGTCATCTATCATATTAGGACATTTTTATCTGAATTCATAGATTCGACTAACGTCTTCAAACACCTTTAATTTTGTGACTTTATAAAAAGCTACCGATAAATCGATATCATCAAATTTGCTTGATATATCTTAATGTCGTCAAACCCATATTGTACTCAAAAAATTTTAATAAAAAAAAATCCATCTCCTAGATCAAATTCATCGAAAAAGTGACCTATAGAGATACCTCAAGAATTCCACTAAAGTTAAATAGAAAATGTAGGAAAGATGTATTCCAGCTTCTCTATTTTATTCTTGATAAATTTCAGAATCAATAAAGGTTCTTCCTAGATAGTATAAGGAGCCTATATAGATCTCAAAATAACTCTTTCCATCTAAAATGACTTATAAAAACTCAGAATGATAGAGTTAATATTAATTAGTTACTATTCTGTTGGGGGATAAATTAATACGTTAGAATTTTGTGAACAGAGTGAGGAAGTTATTACTTCGGCATCATTTTCGATTTTCTTGATTGCTTGAAACACTATGAGAGAATCAGGTTCTTTTGGTATAATCGAACAGAATTCCTTCAGATAAATTGGGCCTTGATTGATCTGTAATTTTATTTTCCTATTATCTTCTTCAAGCTTATCCTTGATTATATTGAAGAAAATCTTGATTCGTTTTAATTCTTTTTCTTCCACTAATTTCGAATAATAGACATCGATTTGAGCATAATCTTCGATCAAAGCGATTAACCATCCAAGAAAATCATTTTGGAATATTGAACTTCTTATTAACACCTTGATATCTTTAATAGGTGTTTTTTGGGGTTTTAATACCAAATAAATTGGAATTCTCCATTTGAAAAGATATTCTGTTATAACTTGATCTATTGTCGTTCCTAAACTAGCTAGTTCTGGTTCTTCTTCTGGAGCAAATAAGGTGAAAGGGGCTGGAATTACTATTAAATCTATTCTTCTTTTTTTAATCAGTTCTTTCATCCGATTAAAAGGTGTTTCTTTCTCATCAGGAATAAGAGCAACATTAAATAGTTCTTTTTCTCCTGAGAATCTTTTCTTAACCCTAGTTATTAATTCAGGAAGTGTTTCAAGTTTAATATTTGCATCACCTGCTTGAGAAAGATAACTTCGAACAGCAAGAAGGAAAATAAAACTTGCATTCGTTCTTTCATTCAACTGCTCAACTAAATTAAAAATAAAATCCTTTCGCTCTTTAGTTTCATCGAGAACTAATAGAATATTCTTGATATCTATTTGGTCGGAAACCTTTGATTTTTTAAAGATTCTTTGGAATTTTTTGACTGAGTTTTCAAAGTTATCCATTTTCGTTCCTCTTTTGCACTTAAATTAAAAGTAACCAAAAAACACTAATGTAAAAGCTTCCAATAAGTAATTGTAAAATAGATGTAATACCTCCATATTTCACAAACTCTAAGAATGTAACTCTAAATTGGGGTTTATCTAGACGGTTTAGTGAGGATACTGCTTGAACGGTCGAAGCTGACCCGATCGGTGTGATATTTCCACCCAAGTTCGTCCCAATAACGACAGATAATAAAAGCGGATTAAATGGAAGAGTAGGATAATCCTGTAATAATGTATCCATTACTGTAGTCATTACAGAAGCCACAGGAATGTTGTCTAATACGGCTGATGCTAGAGCATTGACCCATTGTAGAGCGATAATCCCTCCTAGAAGATTTATTTCACACAAAAACTCAATTGGTGCCGCTAGAACCTCCAAGATACCAACTTTCTCAGCAACGCCCACAATTGTGAGAAGACCGATCATAAAAAATACTAAAGACCATTCCACTTTTTCTAAAGCTTGATCCACACTTTCACCAATGAATCCAAGCATTACAAAACCACCAGCAATCGCAATATACCCCAATTCAATCTTAAAAGGTAAGAATGACGCGATTGCAAAACTAAATATAGTTAGAATAAGAATAATTACCGCAATATTAAAATCCTTCTGATTGTTTATAACCGTTTTTTCATCAATTAATAAGATTTCTTCATAGTTGCTTCGAGGTATCTTTTTCGAAAAATCTTTTCTAAATAGATAAACCCAAAAAATGTATGTTAGAATCCCAGTGACGAACACAAAGGGAGCCGTTAAAATAAAGAACTCGACAAAACCCACATCGAAATGACCACCAATAATGAGATTGGGAGGGGAGGCAATACGAGTCATTGTTCCCCCAAGGTCGGCAAAAATTGCCTCTGCTAATATAAAGGGTTTGGGATTAATGTCTAATGCCTCACATCCAACTATCGTGATTGATCCGATTAATAATATTGCCATATATGCATCTAACAATGCAGAAAAGATTAACGTCAAAACACATAACGCAAATAGCAGTTTATATTGGTTATCACCACTTTTTTTTAAAACTACAATTGCAATATAGTCAAATAGTCCCGTTGTTCTCGCTATTCCAACCATAAGAGTAATACCTATAATTACAAGAAGTAGATCAACTTCCAAGAGCTCCAAAAGATGTTCTATATCAGGTATTAGAACGTTACCGTCACTATCAGGGATTATTGCGATAATTAGTGCAAATCCAGCACCCATCATTGCTGCTAGTGTTTTATGAACACGTTCAGAGACGATTAATAGAAGTGTCAACGCGAATACAAGTATTATTAGTATTTCTAGTAGTGAATCCACTTATATTTCACCTAGTAGAGAGATTTTCCTTCGCAAAGGAATTTTTCTTAACTCATTTAATTTTTTTGTTAAAGACTTTCAGAATTGCAGACAATTATGTATGAATGAATTTTTAGCAATGTGTTGAGTCGCCAAACACCGATTTGACGACATAAAAATAAACTTCAGAAAGTTTTCCTAAAATAATATAAATTCATTTGGGTAAACTAAAATGAAATATACTTCCTTTTCCCACACCTTCAGATTCAACCCACATTTTCCCCTTATGTAAATCTATTATTGACTTGGATATGAAGAAACCTAATCCTAGACCTTTACTTACCAATTCTGAACTTTTCCAGCATTTAAAATGGTCACAAATATTTTAAATGTCGTGTTTTTCGATCCCTCTACCACTATCCTTAACAGAGATAATAAATTCATCTATCTCTTCGTTCAAAGTTATGAAAACATCCCCAATTGCTATTTTTCAGAATATCGTAAATCGATATTTTTGGATTTAAGAGAAATTGTCAAGGAGATCCACTGCCGAACAAAGGTTGATTTTATGGTGCTTAGACATGGCTAGTGTCATGAGAATATCTTTATTGCCGTTGTTGCAACTAAGCTTAGCTTTACGACGCGAAGTAAATTATGACCTTATTATTTACTTGCAGCCACACCACCACTACTACCACCACCACAAACTTTGCACCACCACACTTATATTGAAATGATGTTTGAAGACTTGTTACCAACAACAATTAATAGTAACTTTCTCATTCTAAGTACATCAGTCAGACAACAAATAAAATGAAGGGAAATTAGCATGAAAGAATCCGATTTTCAAACTGTAAGCATTAAAGCAGCAAGGAAACTAACAACCACGACAAAAACTGGTCCTATGTATATCACGCAAAGTCCGAAACTGTTATTGAAACTACTCCCCTGGGAAAACGTTCCTGGCGGAACATTCAGAATAAACCGCACGAAGATAATCATCAGGGGCAGAGGGCGGATAACAATTGAATTTAAAGATGGAGTACCTATTATATCTCCAATCGGACTAAGACAAATACCTCTTTTTAATGAACTAAAACCAGAATTGCTTGATGAAATGGTCAGCAAGTTAAAAATCGAACATTATGAAAGAGATACTGAAATTGTCACAGAAGGTGAAGACGGGGATAAACTATTCATCCTTGCTACGGGAAATGCCGAATTGGTAAAAAAGGGGGAGTACGGAGAAGAGTTGAGACTCCGAATAATTGGCTCTGGTGATTTTATTGGGGAAGCTGAAGTAGCTGGCGATGTCCAGGCTGAAGCTACGGAAAGAACACTTACCGATTGTGTATTTCTCACCCTCTCCAAGGAGGATCTCTTTTCCATCTTGAACGCAAATTTAGTGTTAAAAACGGATTTTAACATGAAAATGGAAAGAGCTATTGAACTTCAGCATATGGCTGATGAATTTGGAGAACGTAAACTAGATATCGCAGCAGGACACATTGGGGTTCCTAAATTACCGTTGACTTATGTCGATTATATCGAAGAGCCTGTTGAAATCCCGATGAACTTAATTCAAGCTGTACTACGGGTACACACGCGTGTATCAGATCTTTATAATGACCCCATGAACCAGTTACAGATGCAAATGAAAATCATGATGGCAAACATGTATGAAAAACAGGAATGGATGCTCATTAACGACCGGAACTTCGGTCTACTGGCAAAGTGCGACCCTTCGATGAGGATCCAACCCCGTTACGGACCTCCAACCCCTGATGACCTTGATGCACTCTTATCACTGGTTTGGAAACAACCGTGTTTTTTCCTAGCTCACCCAAGAACAATTGCAGCTTTCGAACGCGAATGCACGTGGCGCGGTGTCCCTCCCCCCTATGAAGAAGTTGCAGGCCAAAAAGTAATAACCTGGCGGGGCGTACCTGTTGTCCCTAGTGACAAATTAGAAATCGATGGGCATACAGTAAGTCGCTTTGGGCCCGGTAAATCAAACGTGCTCTTAATACGTGCAGGAGGTCAAGATATTCAAGGTGTGGTTGGGCTATATACAACAGGTATTCCTGGTGAGATAGCACCTAGTTTTTCCATGCGTCAGATGGGCATTGACAACCAGGCTATCGCTTCTTATCTCATGACTTTATATTTCAGCTTAGCAATCTTGACCGAGGATGCTGTAGCCATTCTTGAAAACGTAGAGGTCGGGTATTATCATGACTATGCTTCGCGAAAACCAAAAAAGAAATGAACCAAAATCAGGAAAATCGTTTGTTCCTGACAGCATCGAAGAAATAGCAGGAAAAGCTGTTCAGTACTTGGTTTCCCAAGAAGCTCTTCCTATCAAATCATTTCCATCGATGGAAGAAATTGATACTGTGAAAATAGCTGAAGCTATTCAAAAGTCATTAGAAAGAGCTGGAACAACATTCCCTAACATACCTGAGGATCCTGCAAGTGAAGAAATGTCACTAGAACCGAGTGTAATTGCCAGAGAAAATAAAGAAAATGTCCTCATTAACCCTAATTTATCTGACGGAAAGAGTTTGATCCATTCACCAGGTGATTTGAGCAAAGTCCGAACACCAGCTCAGAACCAAGGTATAGAAACCCTCCCCTTCACCCCTGATTTTGCCAAGGTAGCGGAAATGATAATGAATTCGCTTAATGGTAGTAAAGACCTACAACAAGTCTATTCTCAACCTCCAGCATCAGGTAGTGATACGGCAGATGCAAAACACATGGGAGAAAGTGAGCTTATTAAGTCCCGATCGAATTCAGTAGATACAGATCTATTTTCGCCGGATACTAAGCAAGAAGAAGTTGATAGCTTCTTTAAAAATATGAGTAGTGGCCTATCATTCGATGTACCAGTCCAGTATGGACAATCTTACTCTAGAAGCAGAGTAAAATCGCATGAACAATTCGACTTGGGTCTGGGTAAACGAATTTTCCATGATCCTCATGTTTACAGGAACGATTTTCCCGTATTACAGCGTAAAGTGCACGGAAAACCATTGATATGGCTCGATAATGCAGCCACGACTCAAAAACCAAAGCAGGTCATTGATGCTATTACTCAATATTACAGTGAATACAATTCTAACATCCATAGAGGTGCTCATGCTCTGGCAGCAGAGGCTACTGACGCTTATGAAGAAGCTCGTGTAAAAATACAGCGGTTCATGGGTGCTGACTATCCTGAAGAAGTGATTTTTGTCAGAGGGACAACTGAAGGGATTAACTTAGTGGCACAAACACATGGGTACAGGAATATTGAAAAAGGCGATGAAATCATTTTAACAATGCTAGAACATCACTCGAATATCGTCCCGTGGCAAATTCTGGCCAAGGAAAGGGGAGCGATTCTGAAAGTTGCTCCAGTCAATGCTAGGGGTGAAATAGTGCAAGAGGATTATGAAGCTCTTTTTTCACGCCGCACTCGTTTTGTGGCAATGACTCATGGCTCGAATGCTATAGGAACCGTTCCTCCTGTTGAAAAAATGATTAAAATTGCACACGAGTATGACGTACCAGTCTTGGTTGATGGGGCACAATCAATACCACACATGCCAGTCAATGTTAAACGTTTGGATGCCGATTTTTACGCTTTTTCTGGTCATAAGCTCTTCGGACCAATGGGAATAGGCATCATCTACGGTAAAAAGCATCTCCTAGAGGATATGCCGCCATGGCAAGGCGGGGGGTCCATGATTAAGACTGTTGAATTCGAGCACACGGAGTTTAACAAGCTACCCGAAAAATTTGAAGCCGGAACACCAAATGTTGCAGGGGCGATTGGACTTGGTAAAGCAGTCGATTATCTTAATAAAGTAAGCATGGAAAATGTTTCGCGCTATGAACGAACTTTGCTAGAGTATGGTGAAAAAGAACTCCGTGCAATACCTGGTTTGAAAATAATCGGGGAAGCAAGGGAAAAAATAGGCGTGATATCATTCATCATGGACAAGATACCCTCTGCTGAAATCGGGAAGAAATTAGATGCTGAAGGCATTGCAGTAAGAGAAGGACATCACTGTGCCCAACCAATACTCAAACACTATAATCTAACAAGCACTGTTCGCGCATCCCTAGCTTTCTACAATACTAAAGAAGATTTTGATAAGCTAGCTCAAACGCTCGATCGAATCCGTAAAAAATGGATGTAGATTTCAATTTGGTATCCAAAAAGAAGAAAAGTACCAAGAAAAAGGCGGTATCCAAAGGAAAGAAAGCGGCAGCTATTGAACCAAGTAAAGAACAATCCACCAAACGGGTAGTAAAAGACAAAAAAAAGGTGACAACCAAACCCGTAAATAGAACCAAATCGAAGCAAGCAACCAAGGCAGAACCTGCAAAATCTAGTACCAAACAGGCCCAACAAATCGCTAAAGAGCTCGAAACTGATTTACTGGTACTCGTTACGGATAGTGGATTAGAACTGGCACATTTTCAATCTCAAAGAGCCCAATACCTGGATACCTTTTCCTCTAACCAGTTACTTGAAAGAACTGCACAGGATATCGTCAAAATGAAAGCAAAAGCTATTGTGGCTCCCATAATGGTCGGTGATAGCCGTATGTTTAATGTTATAATCGCTACGAAAAAAAAGGAAAAGCCAGTTTACGTTTCTTATTTATCACCAGTCGCGACCCTACCAAAAATACAAGCGGTCGAGAAAATAATGAAGAAAAAGTGAACTAGTGAACTAGTTTAGACTAATGCGATAAAAAAAGTGATAAATAGCGAAAATTTTGATACACAGGCTCTCAAGGTATGGGAAGGATCAAATTCCCTATTTTCATATTAATGTGTAAAAAAATCCTGATACTAGAATATAATTTTTTGATCTCATCGAATCCCCCCCTTAGTCCCGCTAATAGAGTTGCTGCTATCGTTGGACTCGTGACCGAAATAATGAGAAAAATATCTTCAAGTAAAGATAATCCACCTAAATTTCTGGAAAGTAAGATTCCAAACACGCAAAGTATCGTAATTAGATAAGTTAGTATAAAAAAGCTCGTTAACGAATTTTTCTTGACAATTTCTATAATAATGCAAAAAACGAAATTAATTAAGTTGTTAGAAAACTTTTGTTAAAATGGAATTTCAAGAGAATTCCTCAAAGTAATATACAGATCTACTTTTTAAAAGAATAGGATACAGCTAAAGATGGTCTAAAGTGATGACAACATTACCTTTCTTATGTCCTTTTTCGACATACTGGTGAGCCTCAACAGTCTCCTCTAATGGATATCGTCTATCTATAACCGCTTTTAATTTCCCGGCCTCAATAAGCTCTTTGAGGAAAGTTAACTCTTCTCTATTTTCGCTTGTTTTTGAGCTAGTGGAAAGATAGAGTCCGTTTTTCTTTAGCGCTTTTTTGCTACTTTTAGACGAACTCTTGCCTACAGCGTCAAAAATAACATCCCACGTTTGACCGCCTTGAGTAAAATCCTCTTTCGTGTAATCAATTACCTTATCAGCGCCCAATGACTTTACCAATTCTAAATTCGTGGTGCTGCATACACCAGTTACTTCTACCCCAAAATGGTGCTTGGTAAGCTGGACTGCGTAGGTACCCACACTTCCAGAAGCGCCGTAGATTAGGATTTTTTGGTCGCTCTGGATATTTCCTTTTAGAATATATAATGCAGTTAATGCCCCAACAGGAACGGTTGCTGCTTCCTCATAGGTCATATTGGTCGGTTTGATCGCCACCAACCCATCTTCAGGCAAACATATGTACTCAGCATAAGCACCCTGACGTAACCCTGTGGTTGTTCCAAAAACTTGGTCATCTTTCTTAAATAGTGTTACATCTTTGCCTATTGCTTCAATTTGACCGGCAAATTCACTCCCCAGTATTTTTTTTCTTAGGTTTCTTTGACCAAACAATATTCGCCCGAAGAGCACGACCACGAGAGAGAGAGGGAATGTGAGTCTTCGAATTACCGTGTCCCCTGCTGTTACTGTAGTAGCGACTATTTTGATAAGGACTTCATTGTCCTTGGGAGTAGGTTTTGTTACCTCTCTGAGCTGAAGAACATCAGGTGGTCCGTATTTTGTACATATAATCGCTTTCATAAGTATTCCTCTAAAAATTGCCTTAAGATATATTAGTGGTTGGATACCCTTTTTCTACCCACAATTCCATACCCCCCGTTAAGCTTTTTACATTTTTAAAGCCTGCTTCGACCATAATATCCACAGCAATCAAAGACATTCCCCCGCCAGGACAGATCGTCACTATTTCCTTGTCTTTGAATGAAGAAAGATCCTCTAAATTAGCTGAAAGTTCTGTGATCCCCATCCTTTTCGCACCTCCTATATGGCCAAATACGGTCATATAGGAGTTTTCTCCACCTCCATTAAATTCATCCTCTCCTCGAAGGTCAATGACCAACGGTGCCATATTAGCATTTATTTTCGCAAATAGTTCATCTACAGTCATTTCAGGCGTGGACGGCAGAAACCAACCCCTTTTTATTACTCGATACAAGATTAACCGTATGAATTTCAAGCCCATCCTAAGCTTACCAATTTTTTTCCCTTTAATCTTTGTACCTTCATTTTCCATTCTATTCACCATACGTTTCTCTTACACCAATGGATTCAAATTATTTATAGACTGGTCTCATCTAAGTAGCCAGGTGGTCTAAAGTGATGACTATATGACCCTTTTTATTCCCTTCCTCGACATACCTATGAGCCTCAGCAGCCTGTTCTAAAGGAAAGCTTTTATCTATAACTGCTTTGAATTTTCCCGCCTCAACAAGTGGAAGAATGCTATCTAGATCTTCTTTAAATGCCATCGAACATATTACTTTTTTACTACCTATCAATTTAGTCCTAAGCATGGTTAAAACCTGTCTCATCCCAAAGCTGGATAAAATATAGCGTCCGTTCTTCTTGAGCGATTTTTTAACACGACCAAACGAACTCTTGTGAATTATGTCAAAAATAATATCATAGGTCTCACCATTTTGGGTAAAATCCTCTTTAGTGTAGTCAATGACCTTATCAGCGCCTAAGGACTTCACAAATTCTAATCTCGGGGTACCACATACTCCAGTAACTTCTGCCCCTAAGGATTTGGCAATCTGTACCGCAGCTGAACCTATCCCTCCAGAAGCGCCAATAATAAGGAGTTTTTGCCCTGGTTGAATATTCATTTTTTCAACTAAAGTTGACGCTATTATTCCCCCATAGGGCAGCACAGCAGCTTCCATATGGGACAAATTGGCTGGTTTTAATACTACCGATATATCTTCAGGCACACATGTGTATTCGGCGTAACAGCCCATTTTGGGACCAACATATCCGAAAACTTCATCTCCTTTCGAAAACTTGGTCACTTCTGTCCCGATATCTTCAACAATTCCTGAAAACTCCGCTCCAAGTATAGTTTTTTTTGGTTTTCTTATACCAAACATTACTTTCATGGGGGGATATAATAGTGCGGGCATATGAAAATTACTATAGTTTACATTTCGAGCGTAAAGATCTCCGAAACCTACAGTTGTCGCATAAATTCGGACCAGTATTTCATTGTCCTTCGGAGTAGGTTTGTCTACCTCTTTAAGGTGAAGAACATCAGGTGGACCAAATTCTGTGTATACAATCGCTTTCATTTTTTCTTTATTTTCCATTTTTTCTTTATTTTCCATTTTTTCTTTATTTTCCATTTTTTCTTTATTTTCCATTTTATTCACCATACATTTCTAAAACACCAATGAATTCAAATTATTATAATTGATAACATTAATTGGTTTCATCTAGATTCTAAGATGTAGTAGTGGTGGGATACCCTTTTTCTATCCACAAATCTAAACCCCCATGTAAGCTCTTTACATCTTTGAAGTCTGTTTCCACCAAAAGATCAACAGCAATCAAAGATAATCCCCCGCCTGGACAAATAGTTACTATATCCTTATCTTTAAATGACTGCAGATCCTCTAAATTAGATTTTAATTCCCTAATGGGTATATGCTTCGCGTTCGGAATATGTCCTTTTTCATTAAATTCTTTAGCAGAGCGAATATCTATTATCAACGGAGGTTCATTAGAATTAAAACTCTCAAATAATTGATCTACAGTAATTTCAGAAAAATTATATTTTTTCCCAAATCGGTAAACTAATTTTATTATCCTTCTCCAATATTTGAACATATTTTTCAAGTAATAATTAACCATTTCTAATACACTCTATTAGTCTAATATTAATATATGATATATGTTTAGATCTCTAAAAACCATATAATCAATTCGTTCCAAGATTTCAAAGAAAATTTGAGGCATTAAATTTCTGTGGTATTCTAAGTCTGTCTTTCTGTTAAGTTAAGAATTTTTTGCCTTTTTGAAATTATAAAGTCCTAACTATTGATTACTTTTTCCGCATTCAAAAAGGTTCTCCGCTAATCTAGGTCCTTGATTTTTCTAGATAGGTGATTTAACAAGTTTTTTTCCTCGAAAGATAGTAGAAAACTCCTCCCTGCTGCTTTCGCAGTCTCGGTGTATATCATATTCCATAACTGAGACAATCTACCTCTCTCCTCATTTGTGATGAATTTATCTTTCCATGCTTCATTATATTCGCTTATAAAACTATCAATCATTTTTTTGGTTGTTGTTATAATCTTATTTTCCTTTTCTGCAATATAACCATCTTGAAGGGCTATCTCAATTAAATCCTGAATGAGTAATTCAGTTTTAGCTTTAATATTATCGGTTTCCTCTAGAACAATTGTGGGAGTTTCAGGGAATTGTTTACTTAAGAGGTTCTGCATGTTATCTAAACCATATCTTTCACTAGTGTAGTGGTTAATGGATATCATGGTAATTCCCAGTTCTCGAGCTAGGATTTCATGCACCCATAGAGGATCTGATGAAATCAACACGTCTACTCCTGCACTCGCCATATCAATCATCATTTGATCTACAAATCCACCACCAGGTATATATCCTACTGTCGTATTCTCTGATTTAGGACTTATTACAACTGAAGGTCTGACATTAAGTTGATTTAATTTGGTGATAAGTCTAGTAAGGATAACTTTTTCTTGAATTATACATCCCAATCGAGGAATTTCAATGCCCTTGTAAACTAGTGTCTTTTTTTCAACTTTATCCTTTTGATATCCTAGGTACGACAGAAAAGAGTCGCCTATGCCATCCTCCATGATATCCCAAGCTAGATGATAATTGTACACATTGATCTTGTTCTCCAAACAAAAAGAAATAAGATCTTGGAATGTTTTAGTTTTATATACAGAGATTTTGTGATGACAGATAACCATACTCTCTGGAGGAATCACGTCAAAACCCCTTGGATCAGGATTTATCATCAAAAAAATACCTTTAATCTTATCAACTGTCTTTACTTCTACTCCAGGAATGTCATATCCTGTGTACTCAAACATAAGTGGTGGTGACCGCTTTTCCAAATAGGAAACCACTTCCTGGAAATCTAGATATTTCACCCCAGACAGTAAATGAAACATTCTCTCCTTGAATTGGAAGGGTAAAGAAAAATCGTGATGAAGAGGAATATCTAGAGTCTCTAAAAAATCTACAGCCCTTTTTATAACACTCGTTGATCTATCCGATCCATCTTTCATAATACATTTCCACCTTATGAGTGGTAGCTAATTTTTTTTGAGTCTTATATTTTGATCGTTTTTATTGAAAATAATGATTCCAAAAACACTGACAAAATTTATAGTGAAAACCATATAAAAAGGAAGGAAGGAAGAAATCTTAAAATATAGTTTACACTCATCTTTCATATTTTTTTACAAACCAAATACTTCCGATTACTATACCGATGCTGCAAATAATTACGACCCACAGGAAGACCGTGATCCATGCGTCAACAAAATATCCAAAGCTTAGGTTTCCAAATTCAGTCATCCAATTTCCATCTAAGGTTACATATATACACACACCTATAAACATGAAAAATCCGAATGCGCCACCACCTTCACTTTTTCTTCCAAATCTTTTCCTTTTTTCTTCTTCCCTCTTAGATCGCAATTTTATTTCCTCTTTCAGCTCTGGAATGAAGACAATAAACCATATTATCACTGCGCTGAGTCCCACTACGACTAAAGCAGGCACTCCAACAATTACCAATAGCCATAGAATAAGGAATATACCCCATTCTATAGCAGTTCCCAGTGAAAATTGATCGAATGTCCATGTCCCTTGCCCACCAATTGTTGAAGTATCGATGTACTCATTCAATGTTAGAATAAATCCGAGGATCACCCCGATAATGATCAATCCGAATATCAAAACGAAATACCAGTATTTAACTGCTATATTTCTCAAAAAAACCTTGTTACTCATTTCATAATATTTATCTGCTCTTGTCATTTTAAACACACCATTTATGATTGTTTTCTATTTGATAATTAAGGAGAAAAGAAAAAAATCGTTAATTAATATTCCGATGGCATAATACAAATAAAGGAAAGTTTCTACTTAACTTTAAATCGTCTGAAAACACGTTTGCGGTAATTAAATCGAAATTTTCATTTCTTATAACTATAAGTCATATTCAATCATTCCAAGACCTCTCCATTCTTGCTTTTTTAGACAGTTTTCACTAGAGTTTAACTAGAGTTACTTGTCAATCTTAAGATTTAAAAATCAAAAATCTCAAGATAAGATTCACAAAGATTTACATATCCGCTGCCCCGTATGGGTGAGAAACAGCGTTTATGTTGATTCTTTCGCATCTCAGATAATCTTTCACTCTGGGGATTAAGTTGCTCATTCGTGTCCTTTCATCTCTTGATGATGAAAGTGTATAATCTCATTATAAGTTAAATAGGAAGAATTGAAATATGACTAAAGTAAATAAAAAAGTAGATGCACGAGGAGAATTATGCCCTATCCCTATTTTAAAATCACGAAAGGCTATAAAAAAAATGAAAATTAACCAAGTACTAGAAATTTTGACTACTGATCCTGGGAGTTGGGCTGATATTCCAGCTTGGGCTAGTGTCACGGGTCAGGAACTCATTTCCGCGGAAGAGCTCAGTCCCAAAAATTTTCGTTATCTTGTGAGGAAAATGAAATAAAGATTGAATGGTGACCTTTCTTCCATTTCCTCTAAGCGATTTGAGTGCAATTAAGATGATGAGACCTGCATTAAGATTTTCTTTTGTCATTAATCTTAATACAAAGTTCTAAGTTCTTTTATAAGTGCAGTTAAAAGAGCTATTATTAATGAAACACTTGTGTTCCGTTTAAAACAATTTCTCCGAAGAAGGCAGAAGAAGGAAGGTTCTCTTGAATCTGAGGAGAAAGACGATGATGATAAGCCAGTAGAGCCTACACTTGGCTTCCGTCGAATATTATCCACATTTTTATTGTATTACCCTTTAGGTTCGTATCAACGTGCTTTGAATTGGACGCTTATAGATAAGAGTAAGCAAGAAGTAAATACAGAAACTGATTCAAATGATACTTCCTCATCTAAACATATTTTAATAAAAGAAAAACCATTTAGATCCAGGATGGGATATTTTTTATCAATTTCTATCCTTCAAAGTATTGGTTTATCGATAGTATTTACAGCACCCATTTCTCTCCCATGGATTTTTAATGTGGTAATACCTTTCTCCATAGATCTTCTACCATTCGGACTTGCTGACTTTATAAGATCTTTAATTACTGGAATACTTAATTTTCTTTCACCGCTTGCTTTTATTGTCGATATCTTTTACGTTTTTACTAATCTTACTTCTACATATAATCCAATGTACTTTTACGGATCGACACTCTTTCTTTTAAAAGGTCTTGGACTAACAGAGCTTGGACCCGAGAGTCTTGCAGGTAATTCTATGAGTGAACTCCTTGCTACTTCATTTTTAGATAAGTATTCCGCAATTGCAGAAATAATAACTCCGTTAATAATTCTCGTATCATGTCTTATTGCGTTTTTCTTAGTATTTCGACGTGCCCGAGTAGTTATCTTTGAAATTTTAACAGAAAAAGATGAGAAAACCAGGATTAGAAAATCTAAACGTAAATTATTGGGTTATTACATGGATCAGGGTTACTCCGATGTAATTTATGAAAAAAATCGCATTTCTGAAACATCTAAACTAAAAAAATTTGCTTGGCTAGCTAAATGGGGTCCTCTTATAGCTTTTATTCTACCGATCATTCTCGCCATAAGTTACATTTTCTTGTGAACATGTAAAATTAGGAAAAATTCTCTTTGGGATCCTAAATAGATAGAACTTTATTTAATGCGTTTATTCTAGTAACCAAGTTCTATATTGAGTTGATTTTTAGGTTCCTTTCCTTTTGATAGTAATATTAAATTGTCAATAACATCGTCAGCAGAAACAAGATCACCTCTTTGATGAACTCTAAAGGCTCGGTGAGGACTTAAGATCACATTATCCAATTCTCTGAACGGAAAATTCTGAAAAACATCAATAGGATTCTTTCTATCTTTTGGATAATTATACCATACATCTAATCCCGCTCCAGCAATCTTCCGTTCCTTGAGAGCTTCATAAAGAGCCCTTTCATTTATCACTGGCCCTCGTGAAATATTAACAATGATTGCATTGGGTTTCATAAGCGATATTTCTTTCTCTCCTATCAAATCTTTTGTTTCTTCGGTCAAAGGTGAGGCGACTAAGATAAAATCAGAATTTTTTAACACATATTCTTTATCTTTTAGATCATGTCCTCCAAGGTAATCATATACAGCATCAGGATCAATTTTTTCGGGGAAACGTTTTATTGCGAGAATTTTCATTTTGAAAGCGGATTTCATCATTCGAGCAACTATCTTACCTATTGCACCAAATCCAATAATACCTAGTGACTTCTCTGATAGCCATTGAGAATTGATATTATCATATCGAGAGGACCAATCTCCTTTCCGCATCTTTTGATCTGAATAAATTAATCGCTTTGCGGCAGCAACTAGTAAAGCAACAGCATGTTCGGCTATAATTAAGGCATTTGAATGTGAGTTTGAAACAGTGACTTTAGGATACTTTTTCAGTAAATCAAAATCGAGAGATTCAGAACCAGTCCAGGGTACTTGGATATGTTTTAAATTCTTAGCTGCTTTAAGAAGGCTGCTTGATATCTTATAACCGATAAGCACATCTACATCTGAGGATAATTCTATAAGTATATTTTCATCAATTGATGAATAAGGGCTAATTTGCACTTTTTGATCTAATCTTGGTGGGCAAATTAGCTCAATAGTTGGAGGGAGATTTTTTTTGTAGTAATCTTGAACTATTGATGGAATTCGGTAACATAAAAGAACTTTCATAAATGATCGACTCGCAGTCTGAGCAATACAATGATTAAAACAGTTAAAAATTCTGAGATATAAATTTTAAATTTCTGAGATAGCATCTGGTAAAAGAAAAGAAAAAAAAAATTGAAATCTTGTTAACAAATTTATCATTCATTGGGTTGAATGCTGGGATCAGGGTCCTTATATCCATAATAGGTTCCCATATCAATATGTACTCCGTTCTGTTTCAAGTATGTAAATAACTGACCTAAATGAAACCAGAGATGACCAATCTCTCCGAAAACTTCTTTGTACATTGATGTTTTATGATCTTGATAAAATAACTGAATATTATTCTCAGATGCTTCTTCTAAATGATCCTTTAGATAGCTAATTAACTTAGTAAGCCCTTTTTCAAATAATGTAATGAAGCCTTGAGCATTTAAAGGCATATTGTTCTTTTCTAGGTTTTTATAGGTAGTTTCATCGGAAATATTGCCCTTCAACCCTTCGTAAAGACATAAAGGAGCACATGCAATATGGTTAGCAAGCTCGGAAGTACTTCTCATATTGGTAGGGGCCCATTCAAATAATTCAAGAGGGATCATTTTCAAAATGTATAATATTCCTATGCGTCTCGCCTGCATTATACGAATTAATTCTTCCATTGATGAATTTCCCTTTTGAATCTTATTTAGATGTTTTTGAAGTGAATTATTTAAAAGGGGTTTGAATCATTAGTATGTATAATATGGAAATCTCAATCAATACCTCTGGTTTAACAATTGAAAAGCGAGAATATCAGCTAGCTGGAACAAAAGAAATCGTATCTGCACTTGAAAAGACAGATTCAGTATTGTTAAACTACCCATATGGAACAGGGAAGACAATCATTGCATTATTAACCTTTATGGTTAAAAAACAGATGAATCCAAAAGCGAAATTTGTTTTTACATCAGCTAGAGAAGCTGCTGCTCTTAGATGTCGCCAAGCTCTAGAAATGGCTAAATCGTTTGGCTTTATTGACAAACTGGGGTATTTGTTTGATCCACGCACAGGGGGGAAGGGATTAAGTCTGTCTCAGAAAGCAAAAATGTATAACGCGTCGAATATTATATTCTGTCCAATCACAACTTTAATGAACGATCGGTTTCAAATAAAATCGCGGCTAAACATTGATATTTTACACAATCTTGATTTATGTGTCATTGATGAAGCAACTGATATCTTAGCACGATCAATGACTGGATTCAGGTTATCAAAATACTTTGAAGAACTATTCAGTGTAAGACCACGATTAAATACCTTCCCTATTCTGTGTATGTCTGGAACCCGTGATCAATATCGAGTAAAAGAAATCGGTAGGATATTAGGTGATGATTCTCATCTAATGCAGCGGCCTGATCTTTCTCCATATGAAACAATCACTCAGATCCGTCAAATCGATAGACCTGATTATAAGCAAATAGATCAACTTATCTCATCTCAACTCACTCATCCGATGACTTCCATTAAAGAATTGCTGGATCCTAACCTAACCAGGTTAGATATAATTAAATTGTCTTATGGCGGTATTTTAGATAGATTGAATGATAAGAATATTACTTATCCCATTAAAATTGGGGGAAAATTTCTTGTCAAAGATAACGAAACTCGCGTTCAGCTAATCAATGCTTTTTCATTAATCTTTAAACTGACTCATTCAAGGCTGCTTCTTCTAGATTCGACCCCAGGTGAATTCCTAAAATATATTAAGAAAGAGGAAAATAAAGAATCCTTCCAAGCCATCATTGAAGCCAGTTCTATGTTAATTTCATACCGGTCTGAATTACCAAGATATGATAAACCTGAAGAAACGGTCATTCGGGGATTGATAAATCCTAAGGTCGATGCTGCAATTGATTTAATCCATGAACATTTAATTCGAGGAGCTAAAGTTATCTTGTTTACTCGTTATCTTGCTCTTGGTGCACAAACGAATATGCTCTTAACAAAGGCTTTAAATTTCCCTGGGGTCAAATATATGTCTGGTAAAACTCCAGAAGACACACGAAGATTAACAATAGAACAGTTTAAACAGGAAGATGTAAATGTACTCATTTTTACACCTGTGGGAAGTCGGGGTCTTAATTTAGGAGAAGCAGATATTGTAATTCATCTTGATATAACATCTAACCTAGATGATATGGTTCAAAGACGAGAACGGGCTCGTGGGTGCTTAGAATATGTTTTAGTATTAGAAGGCACAAGTGAAGAAGCTAAACTTACAGAATATAAGAAAATAACAGAGGCAGACGAGGCAGCTAAGCTAGCTAGTTCTTGATACTGTGTTTTAAATAATATTCTTCTCGTTTAATATCAGCAAGCTCTTCTAACTTGTTTTTTCTTAACCAGAAAACACCGATTACGAAAAAAACAATTAAAATGATTCCATTTACTTTTAGGCTTCCTCGTATTCCAATAGGACTACTAGCTATGACACTAATAATTCCCATTCCTAAAATCTGAAAGACAGTCATTGAGAGATTTAAGAAAGAAAAAATTTTCCCCCGTAGTTCATCAGGCACAGTTTCTTGTGCTAATGTTTGTAAAGGGATAGCAATAAAAACTTCGATTGCTCCGAACCCAATCCATGCTAAAGCAAGCATTAGTAAATTTTCAGCAAAACCGAAGCCTATTAATAAAATACCAGCTAGTAATAGAGTCACTGTTATTAAGCTTATTGGTTTTCCAAGTCTCTTTTTACGAGATAGTAATATAGCTATGATAATTCCCAAAAGTGCGGAAAATGAAGACATTATTCCGAAAATTAACTCTCTTTGTCCCTGTTCTACTAAACCAAAGTTTAATTCGAGATGAGGAATAATTAAAATCATTGAGGCTCCCCCCGCAAACATTAATATTGAAAATAAGAACAGCAGATAAAAAATAGGTTGAAAACTAACAATATAACGGCCACCCATCAATAAATCTTGAAGTGGTTGTTGTTTGGATGATCGTTCCGCCTTTAAAGATACATTAATCCAAAAAATGAATACTGCTGACACAATAAAGCTTATTGAGTCAATGAAGAAAGGAATATCATATCCTCCAATTCCTATTACAACTCCTGCTAGCATAGGGCCAATTAAAACTGAAACTTGATAAATTCCAGCACTTAATGAATTTGCAGCGAAGAGATCATTCTTATCATCGATTAATTTGGGAATCGATGCTCCTCGAGCTGGGAAAAAGAACCGAGCAAATATTGAATTAAGAAATGCTAACCCAAGAATCCATAAAACTCTATTTTCGAATAGTTGTGTTAACGGAATTAAGAAAATGACCAATGCTTGACCAAGATTTGCAAATATCATTACGTACTTTCTATCTACACGATCAACGAGAACTCCAGCCCAAGGCCCAATTAAAATCATTGGAATAGCTTCAGCAATAGCCAAAATAGCCATTGCATAAATATCACCTGTTAGATCAAAGATAAGAAATTGTAAGGCTATAAAAGAAAATTGAGAGCCGACATTACTAATAAATTGCCCAAAGAAGAGTTTTCCAAAATTTGGGTATTTCACTGGAATAAACTTCGATAATCTTTGGGAAATAGAAGCTACCATTGTTCAGCCACCAAAAAGAGTGTTTCATTGTTACACTAAGAAAAATAATTACTTTGAAATTAAGAGTTTTACTAATTTATTTTGATGTATCAAATGGTCAAGAATTATATACTGTTAAGCATGTACCGCTTAAAAATCACCCTTTTTTTGACAGGGCTATCTAATACTTTCAACTTGTATAACCACTTGTTAACTCTGATGGAGTTCTGATATTCGAAGGAAGATTCCCAACTGAAGAGAATATTTACACCCGTCGAAAAGATGAGGTTTAGAAGCAAAATGTTAAAGATCTCACCAATTCCGATACCGCTAACCACTCGTTTCTCGTAGGAGCAAACGGGGTTATTTCTTCTAATCCTTAAGGCAATTTTACACTGGTTTATACAGATTTATAGAAAATTTTAAATAAAATGAGCGCTAGGGAGAACTTATTCATGGATAGTTCGTGTGGTTATTATGAGTGATCCCCCTTTAAATTCGACTGATAAACAAACTAGGGTGAATAATAATGATTTCTTAGAGCCCATAGCTGTACTTCACGTGGTTGATGAGGAAGTATTTCACCCTGAGGATTTACAACAAGTAAATGATGATGTCGAAGAACTTATGGCAAGTTCTAGGAGAACAGCTCAAAAAGAATACCGTATACTAGATAAAAGTGGAGAAATCCATTGGATTCACGAACAAATTCAGAAAGCTAATGATCCTACTGGAAGAAAGGAAAGTGTTTATGAAAACTCGTCTTAAATTAGAACAGCTGATGGCACGTCTATCGAGTGACTTTATCAACTTACCCCTTGAGGAAATGGATCATATGATCTCCAACACTTTGAAAGATATAGCCAAATTTGCTCAGGCTATTCGTAGTTCCCTCTTTCTGTTCTCAGAGGATCTCCAAACAGTTACTAATACTCACGAATGGTGTGAAAATCCAGAAACCTCTCAAATTGCCCTACTTCAGAATATTCCTTCTGATACTTTTGGATACTATTGGGAATTACTTCAACAAAAGAAGAATGTAGTTATGAGTTTCAAAACAGATCTCTCACCTGAAGCCGAGGGCGAATGGGAATGGATTAGAGAACATGGATGGCAGTCACTTCTTTTCGTTCCTATGGTTTTTGAAGGTAAACTTTATGGTGCTTTGGGTTTTTATGGTGAAATAGGTGAAGAAAGGCAATGGTTTGATGATTTAGTACCTTTTCTTCAGTTTGTTGCTACTATCCTAACTAACACGTTTGAACGTAAAAAAGCAGACAAAGCACTGCATGAGAGTGAAATAAAATACAGGAATTTGTTCCACAAGTCCAATGATGCCATTTTTCTTTCTGAAATAACCGACGATGGCAAGATAGGAAACTTTATTGAGGTTAATGATGTTAGTTGTCAGAGATTAGGATATAGTCGAGCAAAATTGCTTACAATGTCACCTGGAGATATTATCGACAAAGAAATGCACCACAAAATACCAATAGCTATGCACAACTTCTTAACGCAAGGTAATAACACTATTGAACTGATTCATGTATCTAAAAGCGGTCGAAAAATACCAGTTGAGATTAATTCTCAACTTATAACCTTGGAGGGGAAAAAATGGGTTCTTGCAGCTGCTCGAGATATCACCGAACGCAAGCTGGCGGAGGAGGCACTGCATGAATCAGAAGAAAAATGGCGATCCCTGGTCAGCAACACCCCCGATGTGATTGTTAATCTGGACCGCAATGGCACAATCCTTTTTATAAATCATACTGTTCCTGGTTTTACTGTGGAAGAAACTATCGGTAAAACTGTCTATGACTTTATTCCACAAGAACAACATGAAATTACACTGAAATCAATAGAGACAGTCTTCAAGACGGGTGAATCTGTCAACTTCGAGACTTCGATGATTGGGTCTGACGGCAATCTTTTATGGTACTCAACCCGCTTAGGCCCGATTAAAAAATGTGAGAAAATTATCAGTGTGGCACAGATATCCACAGACATTACTGAACGGAAACAAGCAGAGGAGAAGATTAACCATCTCAATCTGGTACTTAGGTCCATACGTGACATCAACCAGCTCAAAGTCAAGGAATATAATCGAGAGACACTGCTAAAGGGTATCTGTAAAAGCCTCATTGAGAATCGTGGTTACTCCCACGCTTGGATCGCTATATGGGATAATTCAGGAAAATTTGTTCTAGGCACTGAAGCAGGTTTGGATAAAAAATTTTCACCCCTCATCAGGAAAATGGAGCGTAACGATTGGCCAACTTGCGTACAGAATGCGTTAAAGCAATCGAATATTTTGATTGTTGACAACCCTTCTGATACTTGTCGTAATTGTCCTCTCAGTACACAATACTTAGAGAACTCGAGCATGGTTATTCGATTGGAACATGAAGGGAAAATCTATGGTCTGTTGTCGGTTTCTTCCCCCCTCAAGTTCGCGGAGGATGAGGAAGAACAAGTTCTATTTACGGAGCTTACCCATGATATCGCTTTCGCCTTGCATAGCCTAGAAATCGGAGAAGAGCGCATAAATGCCAGAAAATCACTCAAAGAGAAAGATGTGCTTCTTCAGGAAATTCACCATCGGGTTAAAAACAATCTACAGGTGATTTCCAGTCTTTTGAGTCTACAATCTGAACATATCGAAGATAAGCAGACGTTAGAGATGTTCCAGAAGAGTCAAGACCGTATCAAGTCAATAGCGTTAATTCATGAAAAGTTGTACTCTGAATCTGAGGACTTGACAAGAATTAATTTTGCTAGTTATGTTCATGACTTAGCAACAAAGTTATTTAGTTCGTATGAAATAAGTTTAGATATTATTAAGTTGAATATCGATGTCATAGATATTTTGCTTGATATTACTTTAGCAATTCCCTGTGGGCTAATCATCAACGAGCTTGTATCAAACTCTCTAAAACACGCCTTTCCAGATAATAGAGAAGGAGAAATCAACATCATGTTACGTAAGAGTAACGAGAATGAATTTACACTGATTCTTGGGGATAATGGTGTGGGTCTTCCATTAGATATAGACTTCCCCAATATAGAAACCCTAGGTCTCCAACTGGTATTTGCATTGGTAAAACAGCTTGAGGGCACCATGGAGCTTGATAGAAGCGATGGAACAGTATTTAAGATTCAATTTGTAAAAGCAAAGGATATAGGACCGTGATAATACTTTGTCAAGAATTTTAGTGGTTGAAGATGAAGCAGTAGTTGCCTTGGATATTCAGAAGAGACTGAAGAAGTTGGGGTATGAAGCACCGATCATCACTCATTCTGGAGAAGAAGCAATTAAACAAGTGGAGAAGATCAAACCTAACTTAGTATTGATGGATATTATATTGAAAGGAAAAATGGATGGTATACAGGCTGCTAAGCAAATACAAAGAAATTTTCATATTCCTGTGATATACCTCACTGCTTACGCAGATAAAAAAACCCTGCGACGAGCAAAGATGACAGAACCACTTGGCTATATTTTAAAACCGTTCGAGGACAGAGATCTACATGTCGCTATTGAGATAGCTCTCTACAAGCACACTATGGAACAAAAATTGAAAGAGAGTGAAGAGAAATACAGGAGTCTTGTTGAAAATGCTTATGATATTATTATTACATTTTCACCAATAGGAAAAATAATGTCTACCAATCCTATCGCAGAAAAGCTAACAGAATGGCCAAATGCTTATTGGATTGGCAAACATTTTAGCCTGATTATTCATCCTGATGATTCACCAGTAATTCTAAATAATTTTCAAGCACTACTACGTAATCACCAGCCATCTCCTTTTGATGTTCGATTCCGTATAAAATCAGGAGAGTACAAATCATTTGAATTAGTAACAATCCCACAAATTCAACACGAAAAGGTGATTGGATTTTTGGGGATCGCTCGTGATATAACTGAACGGAAACTAATAGAAAAAACAAAGAATGACCTTGAAAAACGTCGTAAGGACTTCATTGAGGCTGTAGCTCACGAATTACGAACCCCATTAACCAGTATCAAAGGGTTCTCAGAAATTTTGCACACTCGAATAGATAATCTTCCTCAAGAGCATCAGGAACGATGTTTTATGTCTATAGACAGAAATATTTCAAAACTTGAGTTTCTAATTAATGACATAAGTATATTAGCAAAACTTGATAGAGGTGCGTTAGAATTAACCAAAAAAGCCGAGAATTTTGGTAGTTTCCTTAGAAATTTAATCAAATCATATGAAATTCTATTCAAATATCAAATTGAGTGCCATTTTTGTGATGAGATTTTCATTCATGTTGAAATGGATAAAGATCGTATCCAGCAAGTCTTGGATAATGTAATTAACAATGCAGTCAAACATACACCCGAAGACACGCGAAAAATCGTTCTGACAACTAAGATATGTTTAAAAGTAGTTCAGGTTGAAATTAGTGATAATGGGGCAGGTATTGAACCCCACAATCTTGAACGGATTTTTGAACCGTTTATTTCGATGCCAACCAAATATGGAGCTAAAGGAACAGGTATTGGTCTCAATTTATGCAAACTAATTCTTGAGAAACACGGTGGGACAATAACTGCCCATAGCGATGGACTAGATCGTGGAGCCACTTTTATAATTGAATTACCCCATTTAGAACCAAATAATTGAGCGAATTATTTACGAGTACAAAATCTTGTTTAGCTTCCAGTCTCACCATTAAGGTATTCAGATTCGTTTCTCTTGTCATATGGAAGCTCTGTTGAATTTTTTGAGGTGAATGATTACTTTGCTTTTCCATTTATCCGTATATTAATTTAACCTAACTCCCTTTGTCAAAGGTATATTAATATGAAATCTAAAGGTTATATTGAAATTCTATCTTAGACCTTTTCTAGGATGGAATTTACTCATTCTAGATTAAACTTTTGAAATAACAACTGCTTAAAGAGGGAAATTATTGGTAAAAGCAAGAATTTTAATTGTTGAGGATAATGGGATAATTGCTTTAGATATCCAACATAAACTATGGGAGATGGGATACGATGCACCTGCTGTTGCCACTTCTGGAGAGGAAGCAATTAAACTAGTTGCTGAGATAAAACCAGACTTAATGCTGATGAATATCTTATTAAAAGGAGGGATGAATGGAATCGATGCTGCAGAGCTAATTCAACATCGTTTCCATGTTCCAATAATATTCATTAGTGGCCATCCTGATACAAAAATTCTGGAACGAGCGAAAAAAACAGAACCATATGGTTTTCTCTATAAACCGATTGATAATAGAGACTTACACTCAAACATAGAAATAGCCCTATACAAACATAAAAAGGAGCAAGAACGGACAAAAAGGAGCAGATAAGACCGACTATTGTGCTTTAAGCAGGACTATATTTTCAGGGTATTGAGGATGTTTCTGCATTAAAAATGGGTCAATGTTTGCTATCCAAACTGTAGCAAGATCTTCAGCTGTAGCAGCCAGAATTAAATGTTCAAAAATTATTGCTCCATCAACAAAGGCATAATTTTGTTGATTAAATGATCTTGTCCATGCTTGAGATTCATCAACAAATATAGCAATTGCTAGGGGAGCCTGATAGACAGCTTTTTGTTTTATGAATTCCAATTGTTTAGGATTCTCGATTACAACTAATATATATGACTGTTTATTTGCTGCTGTTGGAGCCAATCTTGCAGCTCTTAAAATTTTTTTCAAACTTTCCTCTTTGACTGGAATGTCATGTTTAAAAACTCGTATGCTCTGTCTTTTTTCAATTACGCTAAAAAACTCCATTTCTACATCATCAACTGGATCTATCACTTTTTTTCTTTTGATCAGAATGATCACAGAATTTTTTTTAAGCAGAATACCTATTTATCTAGATGAGGAAGAGTAGTTTAGACCAATATATTTTCAGAGAGATCGTCATTGACTCCTTTAACTAATCAAATGTTGATGTATACACTTATATCGTGGATTTCACTTGTAATTAATCTATTCTCTACATTTCTGGTCTTTAGATCGTACTTATCGTCCAAATCTCGCCCATTAATCTATTTAACAATTATTTATACACTTCTCATTCCATTTTTTATAGTTCACACACTTTTATATCTAGTTGGGATGGAACAAAAAACATTAATGGAGTTACTCTTCAGACTCGGATCTATTTTAATTGTATTAGTAATATTTGCTTTAATTCTTTTCATCGAATCATTAAGAGTTGAAAAACCATCATTTATAATTTTAATAATGACAGCAATGGGAGTTGGTGGCGTTTTATTACTCAGTTTTATGCCTGAATCAGTTTTGTGGGATTTGGAAATTGGCCCTTATCTTTCAGATATTTTTCGATTGGTTGTAGGAATAAACCTGCTTCTATTATCGATAATAATTATTTATCAAATATCAGATTTCATTCCATATATACCAGAATCAATTGGGAAAAATGCATTCCTTTTCTATTTCGCAACTATTATCCCAATTCTAGCTCCAATATTTCTCATAACATTTAAAATTTCATTAATTATTTGGGGCATAGAAATACTAGCAGTTGCAGTCGGTTTATTTATGATGGCATTAGCTATATTTATCGACGATCGTGTATTAAGAATTCTACCCTTTAACGTATACCGACTTTCAGTAATGAATATGAATATAGGAATGTCAATTTTTGACATTAAATTTAATACAAAACAGGAAGGACCAGTGGAAGAAGACCTGATACCTCATCTTATGACAGCTAATATCCAATTTGTTCAATCTATATTTCGTAATACAGAAATCATAAGATTAATTGAAACAGACAACTATTTATTCATCTTTGAATCACAAAAAGATATAGTGACGTTTATCATTGCTGACCGTTGTTCTATACTCCTTAAATCCGCTCTTCATGAGTTCGTAAAAGATTTCATTAGTGAATTTGGCTACCATCTCGATTCTAACGTAATTAGCCAGTATACTAAAGCTGACCATATAATTCAAAAACATTTTTCTTTCCTTCCTGCCTATAAAATCCTTTCTATCACGTCTTAAACCCCTTTAAGGATGGTATAAGGAAATTGAGCTCCTGAAAATTCTTCCTCTAGTATTTTGCTTATCTCCCCGTATCAAAGTTCCTTAAAAACTAGCTATAAATATGAGCATTTTAGATTGAGATAAAAGAAATATTCTAAAAAAGTTGATATTAAAATGAGTGAAACATGTCCAGTCTGTCTGTCAACCATTATTGGCGAAAATTTTAGATTTTGTTCAGCCTGTGGAGCAAAATTGGATTTTACAATAAATGATACGGCTAAAAAAACAAAATTAATTCTTTCTACAACCGGTCTTTATAAGACATATCTTCTTGGGATGCAGGCAGTTCCAGCCTTACGAGGAGTAGATCTAGCTGTTACAGAAGGAGAATTTTTAGCAATAATGGGGCCCTCTGGCTCCGGTAAATCAACTTTGATGCATCTGATGGGAGGATTGGATTATCCAACAACAGGATCCATATATTTTAGTGGTACGAATCTAGCAGTTCTTAATAAAAATGCCCTAGCTGAATATCGTTTAACTAAAATCGGTTTCGTTTTTCAAACTTTTCATCTCATGCCTACACTAACTGCTGCAGAGAATATTTCTCTTCCAATGATCTTCGCTAAAAAGGAAAAAGACAAGAGAGAAGAAAGGTTAGCTGAAATTTTAGAATGGGTGGGATTGAAAGATCGTGCTGATCATTTACCCTCTGAAATGTCAGGAGGAGAACAACAACGTGTAGCCATTGGTCGCGCATTGGCTAATGATCCACCTCTTATTCTTGCTGATGAACCTACTGGAGATTTAGACTCAAAAACTGGACAAAGAATTTTGAATACACTAGCAGATCTGAATAGAGCGGGTCGAACCATTATCATGGTTACGCATGACCGTTCGAACGCTGAAATGGCTGAAAGAATTGTATCAATTTTTGACGGAAAAATTACTGGAATAGAGAATCTTAGATCAGAGTAGCTAGGAGGAAGCAAGATGGTACAAATACCCTGGAATCTACGATTCGTGGCTAGAGATATCAAAAAGAATAAACTCCGGCATTTGATTACTCTATTTGCGATAATCATTTCAGTAGGAGTATTAACCGCAATCAATGGAGCGGTTGATACACTTGGATATTCACAGATAGGATTTACTACTCAAAATCTATCAGCTGTTGATCTTGAGGTTACTCATGGATCACAAGAAGTTATTTATAACGCTACAAGCCTTGCTAGAAATATTAGCAAGGTTAATCAAATCGCAGGAAGTAGCTTACGTTATATAACGCAAGTTTCACTAATATTGGAGAAACCTCCAGAATTTTCTTTATCTATCCCGATGACATTAATTGCTTTGAACTTTACTAAAGAAGATTCACTCAATATAGGATATCTAGAACCTCAGATAGACACATTGGACATGAATATGAATGAAACAGTCCTCGTTGGAGATTTTGGAACTCAAATCTTGGAATTGCTAGAATACCTTGATATGGGCAATAATATTACTGTTGGCCTACCATTTGGCGAATTAGTCAATTTTACAGTTAATTCTAAAGTTGTTGAAAATCACGAGCGTTTTCCAAGGACACCTTTGTTAATGCTAACTACTTTAGAAACAATGTGGCAATTTGTTGGTAATGATACAGCCACATCGATTGTCTCCACTTTTGAGAATCATGATTCATTTTATTCTGCTATCTCACCAGAGAAATCCATACAAGAAGCAAAAAATATAGCTATTGACACGCAGAATGAAATCGGTTTTAATTACTCTATTTCTATTCCAATTGCTACTGCGTTAGATAATGCTGATTCTACTGGTATGAGGATCTTTTTGAACTTCATCGGGATTTCTACTATGATCTTAACAGGCATTTTGATTTTTTCATTGTCAACAATTTCTATACAAGAAAAAACAAAGGAATTTGCAATAATAAGATCAATAGGATATAAAGAATCGAAATTGTATCAACTACCTCTTTTACAATCTTTTTTAATCTCCTCAGTGGGTTCAATATTAGGTTTACTCTTAGGTAATTTCTTAAGTAGCGTGCTCCTCATGGCCCTCACCCAGGGAATAGAATTAACAATCTATATTGCACCAACCACTTACTTGTACTCTCTAATTATGGGTATCTTCCTTGGGGTTGGAGCTTCTTTGATCCCAGCAAAAAACGCATCACGAAAAAATTTAATCGTCTCGTTACTTGGATATCAATCATCGGTTGAGGAAACCCACATATCTCGTGGCCGAGGCCCATCTTTTGCATTAATCATTATTGGTATCGCTCTTAGCTTTGCTGGAGGATTGATATTTTTAGCATTCCCCCTGCTAAGTGTAATTGAGGATCAATCAATTGCTACCATTTTCTATCTATCATTATTAATTACTTTTCTATTAGGATTAGTAGCTCTTGCTGTAGGAGGTATCGCACCAGTATTAGAAAATATATTGGTTCGACTGTTAACACTTCCGTTTAAACGAATTTCTTTGATAGTTCGTATGATGATCCAACGAAATCGCAGACGGAATAACCTTACATCATTAATTTTTGCCGTATCCTTAGCCTTAATCTTGTACTTGACAATTAGTCAAGCTATTCAAACACATACTCAAATTACAATGATAGAACACATATTTGGGGCAGATTTAGTTGTTCAACCGATACCAACTGAAAATAACCCCTATATGAATCAAACTATCATTGACTATCTTAACAATCATTCCAATGTAGAATCGCTTAGTTATTCGACTCCTGGGAGTTTTACTGGAATCATAGGAACACAAGTTCGGATTGGAGATGCTGCATTCATCAAATCTTATGTTCCTTTAATATATGGAATATCACAAGATTTTCCTAGCAGTTTGTTTGAAGGAGCGCAATTTATGAACTCAGATGCATTCCATAGTATTATCCAGAATAATTCTGTCATTGTATCCGAATCCATCGCTCGGGCATTAGATTTAAAGATTGGAGATCATCTGAGAGCAGCTATCGAACCTGCAGGTTATCTATCTGGTTTACTCTATACAATAACAAAAGAAAATTATGGAAAGCACATGAATTTAACGGTGATAGGGATAGTTTCTCGAATGCCTGGATTCATTGCAGTTCATGAACAAGAAACTTATGCACCAAGTAGCGCTATCTTCGTGGGCAATACAACATGGAATAGAATGGCTCATAAGGGAACAGTATCTGAGAATGAATCCCAGTTAATTATGACAGATCATTACAATCAGATTTTTTTGAATGCGAAAAACGATAGTTCAGCAGCTCTCCAAGATATCCAGAGTGACTTATTCTTGGATCACGGATCCTTAGCTTATGCTATTAGGGCAAGTGAGTGGGTCGAACTGCTCGAACGTCAACTTACACAAACGAACTCATTCCTAACAGTAATATTATCATTCACAACGATCATCGCTTTCTTCGCAGTATTTGCTAGTACTCAAACGAGTGTTTTAGAGTCACAAACAGAACTGGGTGTTATAAAAGCGATTGGCCTTCCCGACAATGCACTGGCCAGGATCTTTGCGTTGGAAAATTTGGTTATTACGATAGTATCCACTATTCTAGGAGCGCTTGTAGGTTACGTTTTGGCATATCTACAAAATTTCCAAACATACATCTTTCTAGAAATGCCCCTACCTGTAATTATGCCAAGTAATATAATTTTTATAGTCTTGGGAGTGTGTTATGTATTAGCAGTATTAGGGGCTTACATACCGACTCGGCTACTCTCGCGTGCAGCTCCATCTAAACTACTCAGGGGAAAATAAAAACCAAAATATTAATCTAGAATCTCGTGTCGCTTCCTATCTAATGTTACTCATGAACTAGAAAAAAAGAAGTAACCATCTTACTAGCTAGTAAGATGGGATTACACCCTCATTCATGTTTTTTCAGCCGTTTTATAAATGGTATTAAAGCAATAACAAGCAAAACAACTAAAAATGTGAATCCAGGTGATGAGAGGGGAGCGGGGCGTTTTGAGGTGAATTGTGGTTCTTCACTCACAATCTTTATCGTAACTTCATCTGAAGCAATGTTTCCAGAGGTATCACTGATTATTAATTCCACATTGTAAGTACCTGCTGTCCAACCGACTAATTGCAAGGTGATATCACCACCAGTCCAAGTTTCTTGGGATTTAATCTCAGTTCCATTTCGTTTCAAAGTATAAGAAGACGGATGAAGATCATATGCTTTCCATACAACTCGAGCATTCATGTCACCTTCTACAAAACGACAATCTGAGACTTGGGGCAAAGTTGGGGCTGATATATCTACGACTGCAACATAACATGAAGCAGTATGCGAAAGTCCTGATTCATCTTCGACCATGAGGAGATATGTATGTAATCCTATTGATAAACCATCTATCGAAATGTTGAAGTTTTTATCAACTAATGGTCCTGAATTAATGAGGGCTCCATCACGATAAAGAGAGAAAGAATCTGGGTTGGCTTCTAGAATTTCCCAAAGTATTGTATGACCTGTTGTTCCTTCGGAGTAAACAACATCTGGAGGTCTTTTAATAGATGGAGGATTATAATCAGTGACATATACGTTTACTAATTTTCTTGCTATGTTAGCAGATTCATCTTCGGCCTCTAATGTGTAATTATAATATCCTGGTTTCAAATCCCCTATGCTTACAAGGACAAATGGAAAATCTGTTGATAATAGCCCGCTATCAACTTCTGTATCATTCCTATAAAGCTTGAAACTTGCTAGATGTGGCTCAATAATGAAAAATTCAAACCATGAAGCTGTATATATTGGTTCATAATATATAGGTTCATGAGGCCAGATATAGGGAGCTAAGTTATCCTTTACAGTCACTTGCACATTCGTAGATGGAACTGAAACCATGTTACCACTTGCATCTCTGAATTCGGCATTAAATGTATATATTCCAATAGATAAATTCTCTAGAGGAACTGATATCGTGTTATTGCCAGGAGTCCAAATTCCTCCTTTTACGAGGACCGAGTCTCTATAAACTTGATAAGTTCCAACGTTTGGATCATAGTCATGTAACTGCCAATAAGGAGCATCAAACAACATAAATTTTAGAAATCCAAGAAACCTCTTGATAGATTGAATATACATATTGAAAATAAAATGGAATAGCGATCATAATTACTACAAGACTTCCACCTAGAGAGATTTCAGCAAGTAACTCATGGCCTACGTCTAAAAACGGGGTTAAAGAATAGAGAAACATATTGAGTGCCATAAACACAGTAGCTATGACAAAATATACTAAGAAGTTATCCTTAGGGTTTCGTCTATAGAGAAGGATACCATTTAAAGATACATAAGAAAGGATTACTCCAGCCAGAAAAGAAAAAATAAATCTTGAAAGTTGGTATAATTCCATTTTGACAAATCCAACCTACTTATGAATGTTGAGATATGGCTATTGTTAATTCTTTTCTCCTTAAAAACATTGTAGTTCTGTGCGATTCAGATATCTAGAAATATATATTAATTCACGAAACAGATTCCAGGAGATAGATGAAATTCAGGAATCAGAATACTTCTATTTCCAGGAACCCTTGTACCTTCTGACACCAATACAGTATCACGCAAACTGGAGAAAGTCCCTAGTTTTATAAACCACTGTACTAGCTTGTCTCATCCAATTTTTCCCTAGGTATTTCTAGAAATTCATGCTTAGAACCGCAATATCCACAAAATTGTGCATTTGGTAATAATGGTTTTCCACATGATCCACAGAATCCTCCAGAACCTTGAGTAAATTCTGGAGACGCAGTAGGATATAAACTTATCGGCGAATTCTTTGTTTCAGTTATATAAGTAAGTGGAGAAACGTAATCTGCCTTCTTCAAAGGTTTTCCTATTTTCGTAACGAAGTATAATAGAATTATTATCAATAATGACAAAAACGCTATTTCAATCGCATTTATTAGTATAGATCTCTCAAGAGTGTCTGGGCCAAGTAATGGCCTTAGCATAAAGATTATAATAGATCTTCCACCTTCAATTAGTACAAAAACCAAGGTAGCTAAAGTAATCAGTTTTATATTTGATCTTCTTAGATTGAAGTTGGAAATAATCCGCATCCAAACTGGTTTTTGATTATTCTGTGCATTTTGAAATTTAATTAGTTGAATTCCAGCGTATGCAAATGCCCCAAACCCGATAACGAGAGAAGCAAAAACGATTATACCTCCAAACCCGACGATGATATAGGCGATTTCTTGTTGATTTGAAACAGATATTGAACCTTCCGCTATAGCGTTCAGTAATTCTTCTAAGTTTAATCCACTAGATGTCGCCATTTCATCTAAAATTCCTTCACCAATAATAACTATTCCAGAAATACCGTTAGAAAAGCCATGAGCAATAATAGGCCACTTTATATCCCGCGTGCGCATATAAATATACCCTAAGGTCATTCCCCCTGCAAAAGTACCAAAAAAGTGGTTAATTGTGAAACGTATTGCTCCACCATCATTAGAATAAAAGAATTCTAGTATATCAGCTGGAACATGGATGAGAGAAAACATTAACGCACTGAATATCAAAGCCCAGAATGTACCCAATCCTCTTCTTTCTAGAAAAGGGATAACGGATCTCCTGAAAATGAGTTCTTCTGATATCGCGGCTCCAAATACTAAAACACCGAAAAATAAAATGTAATAAAGAGGCATTCCTAGTAAGGTAGAAGAAGGAAAAATTGATTCATAAGAACTGACACTCTCACCTAAAGGTGCTAATAATGGGTCAACTGCAAATAAAATAACCATTAGGAATGCAATCTCCATTGCATACATCAGATAGACCTGAATAACTGGATTGGTCTCAGGCATAGTTTTTTCTTCTGGTTCTATTTTATTATTCCTATACAAAATGAAAAATATTATAATAGCACCAATTTGAGCAGACAAATTTAGTATTAAATTCAGTATCTTTTTTGCATCAACATCTTCAATTACGAGCTCCTCAACTAGCAAATTTACTATATCAAATAAGAATATACCGAGTACTGCTATATCTGCAGTCAAATCAAACACTGATAACATTAGTAAAACTATTGCAAAGGGAAATAATAATTCATTTCTATTCAGAATAGCTTTAGCTGACTTAGTTGCTGATGGGTGATCATTCTCTTCTACCATTATTCTAGTTCTCCTTTCAATGTACTTTTTCTAACTCATTTTATAGTCTTTATTTTGAGGAATCAATAATGATTAGGTAGAAAGAAATTAAAAGTATCAAGAAATTGCGGGATAATTTGAGCAATTATCTTTTGTAGGAAATCGTCGTGTCATAGATATCGCATTAAATTCACAAGTACGAACACAAAGACCACATCCACGACAGTTACTCTCGTTAACTACCAATTTACTAAGCTCAAGTATCCTAGCACCAAAATAACAACGATCAACGCATTTTCCACAATTTGTACATTCATTGATAGAAGTTTTTGATACAAAATTACTTGTAATCGCCACATTAGGCCTTTTTATTCTAACTGCTGTTTGAAGCATAACGCAACAACAAGGACAGCAATTACAGATGACATAAAAGTAATCAGGACTTGGTGCGGTTATTAATTGATGAACTAAACCATTCTGATCAGATTCAATTAGGAGATTCTCTACTTCCTGAACTGTTGCTGATTTTAATGGAACTTTTTCTTTTAATTCCGCTAATGATTTTGCACTCCCAATATGGATACATGTCTGCAAATCGTGGTCACAGGCTTGCTTTTTTGAACGACAGTAGCAATAACCGATAGCAAGCGAAGGAATTCGACGAATAATACCAATAAGTTCTTCTGTCGAAGAAACTGTTGAAATATTATTCAAATTTATGTTTAGAGGTATTACACGACTACCATAGATTATATTAAGTGATTTCATGGCTCTATAGGAAAATCCAGAGTAAAATTATTTGTCAATTACCCGAATTCCTTCAAGGATGGCTACTTCTATTAACCCTAAAAAGGTGGATACTGCTTTACTAATATTAGGATATCTGAGAAGAAATTTAATACGATTAGAAATAATCTGATAGAAACACATAAATATCCAATCCATTTACAGCAAAGACCTACAAACGATTGAAATTCTCCTATTCATGGATTAACAAAAAATACACCAAGAAAGAATGCTCCTAAGCCTATCCAAAGTGTCCATCGTGTATATTTTCTAGCTTTTTTACCCCCTTCTTCCTCTGTTCCTTGTGTAAATACGATATATTCCGTTAAGCATAGAATTACAACTAAAAACGCGAAAAAGAACCAAAATACAAGATTTTTATATATGAAAATACCTAATAAGGCACAACAGATAGCTGCAAGTACAAAAAAAATGAGAGATACAAATCCAGCCTTCTTGGGTCCAAGAGTAATTGCTAACGATCTTAAATCCTTTTCTAAATCACCTTTATAATCTTGAATATCCTTTACGATCTCTCTTCCAGTTGCGAGAAAAAATGTTGCTCCAAGCATAAATATGGTTGTTTGAACTATTTTTTCTTCTCGTGGATTAAACAGGGTAAAACCAACAAGTAACGGAGCAACATATCCTAATGATACCCAAATATTTCCAATAAAGCCTAGATGCTTAACATAGTTATATCCTACCCCTATCACCACGAATATCAATGTCGATATAAATAAAAAGGGCGTAATTTTATAAATAACAGAAAGTACACCAATAATTAACACGGAAAGAATAAAAAGAATGCTACTCAATGTAAAAACATATTCACGAGTAAAGGCACCCCGAGCAATTGGCCTATCAAATCGTTTATTGGCTATATCTACTTCCACATCGTAAGCATCATTAATTGACTGTGATGCGGCAGAAAGCATCATTGCAGCTAATAAACCAAATATTATTCCTATCCAATCTAGAATTCCATTGTTAAAAATAAATTCAACAAAATTCGGAATATTTCCTCTTAAAACATAAACAATGAATGCTGGTACTAACACTGCTATGCAAGCTAATATATTAAGCGAAAATCGAAAAAGATCAATATGATCTTTAACGCGTTGTCTTGTATTCATTAATTTTCTATCCATGAAGTGCATCAAATCGGCATTTACTATAAGAGGACTTCAATATCTCGAATCTTATTTTCGTTATCCAGTTTTTAAATTCTTTCCTTTTAGAAGATTAATTGCTTATGATAATCAGATATAAAACAGATCTGCACTAATATCCATAAATGAAAATCTACACGAATGGAAATCGATGAGAAGGCAAGTGATTCACTTTTAGACCAAAATTTATCATTAAAAACTCATAATGGAAATTAAGTAGAAAAGTGTCCTTCTTTTTGTTAGTCCTGAATCTACTAAATTATCATAAAAAGTAATAAGAGGATGTTAAAATAGTTGTGCAGCAGATTTTATATTATCAAATATGTCCTACAATGGAAACAGATTTCTATGAAAGAAGTCGAGTGTCGCTTTTCTGATGAGATAATTAAAGGATTTGAGGGATTAAATAGCTATTTACGACATAAAGCCATTGGAAATGTGAATACAGCAGCATTAGCACTTGAAATAATGAAAAATGAGACAGAAGACAATTTAAAAGATATTGCTTCTAATTCTTTAAGTAATCTTTCTTTAATGCTAATCAGAAGTCACGAACTTCAAAGTGTTTTCGAATTAGATGTAGATAAATTTACCATTGAAGAAATCATTAAGATAATCTGGCTGAATTATAAAAAAAAGTCTTTTTCAATTGAATATACAGGAGAAACTAAAGTTCTCATAAGTAATTTTTTTGGTAGTATATTTAGCTGTCTTTTTAGAAATTCCTTTATTAATAGAGGGGCGAATAGAATAGTCATTCATAGTGAAATAAAAGGAAATAAATGTATTATTAAAATATTGGATGACGGAGATAACTTACCAATAAACCTAATTGAGGACATTAAAAAAGATTCCAAATTTTCAAGTAAAATTCATCTCGAATCCGATGTTGACTTATACATTGCCAAGGAAATAGTAAACGCGCACAATTTGATTTTAGATCTTGGGTTCAATGATCCTAAAGGAGGAATTTTCACATTACAACTTTCTCAGCAATATTTTACTACAGATTGAAAATGCAATTGAAATTTTTTTTATAAATAAATTTGTATAAATACTCAAAAAGGCCTATTATAATGAAAAGATAGCCTTTTTGTGAGTTATAGATAGTCCATTTCAAAAATGTTTTTAACTAAGATATCTACTTTTTCATATTGAGTAACTCGAAAGAACACTCAATTGATAAAATTAACCCTTTTGCTATGAATATGACTCCTATCGAGCGATGAGTCTATTTAGCAGTTTTTAAATGAATTAAACAAGATTATAGATTAAGGAATGACTAAAAAAAATGGCAGATCAACAAAGAGTATTTATCGCTGGTGGAACTACCACTCCTTTCGATTGGCCTCTTAACCTTCAAATTGAGGAGATGGTAGCTAATACTATCAGGCAGTTATACCAAGATGTTCCTGAATTTCATCTCCGTGATGTAAGAGATCACGGAATGGTGGTCTACAGTCACTTTTCCGTTCATTTTAGCCACCAATTGACTGCGTACTGGATTCTACATGACCACTTGGGCCTTGTAGGAGTACCTCACTTTAGAGTGGACAACGGCGGAAACACTGGTGGTTCAGCGCTTTATGCTGCTTATGCGTTAGTTCGCGCTGGACTTGCAGACATCGTACCTGTGATAGGTTTTGAATTGATGGGAAGTGTCTCTCAATCAAAGGCTTCAGAATTCATTGCAATAGCTTCGGACACTCGATATGAGGCAATGCTGGGTGCTAACTATACCAACTATTATGCAGGACTGTCTAGAGTATTCATGGAAGACCATGGAATAACAGAAGAAGAATTTGCAGAAATAGCTGTAAAGAATAAGAATAATGCTATAGCCACGGGTGAAAAAGCGCAACATTATCGTCAAGTGGGAAAAAAGATAACAGTTGATGATGTAATGAACTCACGCTTAATCGCATACCCGTTAAAGAAAAATGATTGTTGTTTTATGTCTGAAGGAGCTGCAACAGTGTTAGTTTGTAATGAAAAGTTCGCAAAAAAATATGCTCCAGATAAATATGTGGAAATTACAGGAGCAGGTCTTTCTTCATGTACTATTAGAGCTGGGGACCGATATGCTTTTCCTGGCTGGACTCAACGATATGGTGAGGGGTACCCCGGTTTAGGTGAATTTGCAGCCTGTAGAAGAGCTGCTGAAATAGCTTACGATATGGCTGGAATTGAATGGAAAGATTCATACAAAAAATTAGATGTAGCAGAAGTTCACGACGCTTTTTCCACTTCTGAAGCCCAAATCTATAATGCATTAGGGTGGTGTGAATCAATTACCCCAAAACAATTTATACGTGACCGTCTTCCAATGATGGAAGGAGAAATACCAACAAATCCAGGAGGAGGATTAATTGGTTACGGGCATCCTGTGGGTGCCACTGGATTAATGAGTACAATCGAATGTTATTACCAACTTGCTGGTTTAATACCTAGAGAGCATAAAACAACTGAAAACGAAGTTAAAGATGCTGAAGTTGGTCTGGTTAATAGCCATGCAGGTACAGGAACAAGTATCAGTAATTTTATTTTAGAAAGAGTGTAAGGTGATCAGAAAATGACAAAAGATATGCATAAAACGCCATTCAATAAAGAATTTCGCTGGAATACATGGAAGAAAATCTCAGATCTTGTTCCAGAAAAAAGTTGGACCTGGCAAAACGTACGAACTGGTGAAGCAGGTGGTACAGACTGGGTTGAACAACAAATCTATTTCGATATGCTTTACACATTTCGTCTCGGAGCTTTAAGCCCTTATGCTAAAGGTTTACTTGAGGGTAAATTGCTTGGTACAAAATGTCCAAAATGTGGTGATATCACATTTCCACCGCGAGTTAATTGCTGGAATCTTGATTGTGATTTAGAACATACGGAATGGACAGAAATGCCTAAAACAGGAAGACTAGAAGCTTGGACAGTTTGTGGGTTTAGTGCAAAAAGTGCTCTAAAAAATCTTCCATTCGTATTGGCTTATGCCCTAGTTGGGGATAGTAAAACTGCAATCGCTAATATATTGCATATTAAAGAGCCATGGGATACGGAAACAAAAATGCCAATAATTATCAAAATGGCTCCTGAAGATGAGCGTATTGGAAATATTATTGATTTCTGGTTTGAACCTGATCCTTCATGGTCACCATCACCTATGAATCCTGAGAAAGAACGAATAAAGCAGCTTTGTGAACCTGTATATGAGTGGGTAAAAACTCTCAAATAAAATATAATAGTAAGGGGTTCTTTTTTTCTATCTCCTTTCATTTTATTTATGGCCGAACTTAAAAATTTTCCTTCAATAATTTCTTGGCATTACTAAAGAATAAATTTTCGTAAAATGAATACTCCATATTACGATTAAGCCATCCAAGAACGCTATTCTGATATGAATATGGAATATTCGGATAATCACTTCCGATTTAAGGACATAAAAAAAGACACTACTGAAGAAAAATAAATCTCATACCTACTCAATCATCTCTAATCCTAGGAATTATTTTTAAAACTAATATCTTAATACAAATCCTTTCGCCTAAATCTATAAATCAAAATGATTAATCTAATAATGAATTTTTATTTTTTTAGAATATTCTAAATTTTTTACCATTATAGGATTAATTAAGGTATATAGAATATATAACAATTTTAAGAGTCACTAAGACATTTTTTTCATCCTCACATTTTATTAATCCCGCTAATTCTCTATAATTCCTATCCGAGTCTGTGTCAAATATGTATTGAATTTCAATTCAACTACTACTAGTGTTTGACAGCACTAGTAAAAGCCACATCACCAATGATTGTTATTGGACCACGGGTTATTTTCCCAGCTATTCTATTCACGGGCAAATAGCACTTAATACTTTATACAAATTGGATTATTAACACTGAATCGAGGTACTTCCGTTTTGGTCTCTAATTTTAATCTAATCTTATTCCTAAGAAATTTTCATTTAAATTTATAAAGAATAACCCTTATACTGCTGTAGTGTTCTTTAGAGCAAATTCTGTTGTAATTCTCAGATTTTTACGCACAGAAAATTGATGTCCTTTCACGGTGCCCCTTAATATGACACTTACCTGTAAAAGGTTCACTTAAACCGTCCAAATACAAATAATAGTTGAAATGTACTGATATACGTTGTTGCACTGGAATTAGGAGCGTAAAACTACCAACAGTTTCCTCCAATTTCGGATAGATTTTAATTTTATTGGATCTAAAACGATATTTTATATCATTTGTTCCTCCTTCCCATCTATAATCCTCAAGGATGATTATCGGTTGATCAAACTCAATATCTAGCATTAACCCATTAATGGTTTTTTTACCATTGTTTTTCATTAATATACTAACAGGGATTTTTGTATTTTCTTTACTAATGTGTATTTTCCCCTCTCTGAATGAAATATCTACATTGAATTCTTTACTATAGAGCGATTTATCTCTATCAACAACCCACTTTTTGGTCTTCAGAAAATTACCTAGCTTTTCTTTTAGATCACTAGTGTTAGAGTATGAAATGGTTTCCAAACCTTGAACATCAAAGGGTCGCTGATCTAATCCGTCTTTAAAGATAGGAACAATATTCTTTCGATCCCTTAACCCAAACAATAATCCATATTCGAACCAGACATCATTGATATGCGACTAGAAGGCATGACTCTGTATACGAAAGCGTTTGAGGATATTCGTGTGATCGTTGTGGTCATGGAACAGGACTCTCAGACTGCAAAGCCAATGAATGAGATGATAGATGAAATCGGTCGGAATTTTGTCAATCAATTTCAGGAGCAACTCGATTACGTGTTGTTTGGGGCAAGTATGTTTCAAACATTTGATTCTACCCTACATCAGATCCTGAAAGATGGTTGGGCAAAGAACCCTGATTGTAAAGAGCATCAACCATTTTTTTCACGTATCTTTCACCTCTTAAGGAATAAATAGAATTTTCTCCTGTAGAAGTAGCAGCTAACAATTAAAGGGGTATTAACACTGATTTTGACCCTCTGATTATCCAGTAAAGAAAATTAAAAAAAAAAGTGATTAATCCAATATTCAAAATTAGAACAATTATCAAGGCCGAATAAAGTTTTTTAAATGGGTCAATCTTCTGCTGTGTTAAAAAATTTAGGCTTCTATCAGGAATGAAGAAGGATAAGTATTTTGAAAAAGAAAATAAGACAATAAAATGGATTAAAAACAAAATTGAAAAGAATGTGTCTAAACTAAAAAGCAGCGTATTATTTATGAATTTTTGAATTTCCTGATACAGAAATTCTGTTGAATAAGAAATCGAATTTAAACCATAAAGGAATACATTTAAGGTAATTGTGATAGACAGAAAAAGTCTCACAACTAGAAATTTCTTTGGAATATTGTATCTCGCTGAATTCCTATGGATATTGGATTTAGTTTTCATTCAATGCACATCCACGATTAACATAAAATAGTATCCTTTTCGTGTGTATTTTGCTAATGTTTGGGAATGAATCTCGTGACTCTTTTTAAAGAATCCATTAGTTTTTGGTTATATTTGGGAATGATGGATCTATTTTTCTTCCGTGCAACTCTAATATGTCCAGACTATTTATGGAAAGTTTGGGAATGGTTATAAATCCCATTATCATCATTTATGAAATCTTTGGGAATGAGATGAATTCCAGAAGCGGTCGGTCATTCAATTACATTCAAAAAACGTGATACTTCGGATTCTATTCTATCTGGGAAGAGTATGATTCCCATTCTTTCCCTAAATGACTATTCCCATTCCCAAACAAAAGACAATTTATTCCCATATTTTATCCAAATACGCATTAATCACACGAATTTCTGGGAATTTATGATATTAATGATCAACTATCTTAGTAATGATCATCCTAATATTCTTGATTCCCTTTATATATTCAAAATGCGTCAGTAACCTTCTTAAAATATAGATAAAAGAAGTGAAAATCTGGTGAAAGTAGGATTGGTAGACGATCACAAGAAAAGTTACCTTGATTCACCATATTCTGCAGATCACGATAGCGGAGAAAGTATGAAAATCCTATTTCATAAAATTGATTTAGTAAATTTTGCTCTTTTTTTGGATATTGCTGAATCAATACTGGGAGCTGCCGCTTGATAATCAAATCAATTGATTTTTTATAGGATTCACGGCTATAGGTCATTTAAGTCATCCTTGCAACCCAGTAGGAAGTTCTATTTTTATTTTCATTCACAAGTTCTCCCTTAATACCTGAAAGATTTACTCCTTATTCTTCTGCTGCTTCCGTTGTTCAATGACATGATTATACGCAATGATATGAATTCCGACCTGTTTAAAAATTTTTTCAATATTTACACCTGTTTTGGCGCTAGTGGAAATATAACTGTTTTTAAAACCATATGTTCTTAGTGTTTTTGAATTGATTTCAGCAACGTAATCGAATAATGATTGGTTGGTAAGTGAGTTAACTTCAGTATCTTGCAGATCAATTTTATTGCCAACCAAGACTAAAGGAATTGGCCCTCTTCCATTATGTTTCCATAATTCAGTAATCCAATTATTGATGTTATCAATCGTATCAGGCCTAGTGATATCACACACCACAATTCCAGCGGAAGCAAAAGAATAATAGCTTGTCCGAAGTTTATGAAAATGAGGCTGACCAGCAATATCCCAAATTTGAAATTTTATTTGATAACTACCTACTTGCTGGTCTTTTGTAGCCAAATCTACCCCGATAGTTACATAATAGTCGTCAGAAAACCGTTTATAGACATAACGATTGTGAATGGAGGTTTTACCTACAGCTGCATCCCCCAATAAAATAATCTTACATCTAAAATCCTTACCACGTTCTTTCAAAAGAAGATTTATGTCTATCTCTTGATCGTTTAATGATGTTGAGTCGGAAGTTGATAAAAAAGCAAGTAAATCTTTTTCAACTGAAATTGAAGGACGTTGTGATTCACTTAATTTTTTTAAGTCCTTGGTCATCTTCTCCATCATTCCTCTCAAACATTACTCATAGAGGTATGAATAGTAGCACTATACACATTTAATTTTGGCCCACGTCTATAAAGAAACAATGGAAACCTATTTTTTCCTTTATTAATACTTGTAGTTACCCATTTCACGAATTCAGGATTTTTTGTTTGTTCTTGGAAGTTTTTAATATTTTGAGGGTCTTTAATAACTGTATTGAAATTTGCAGTATCTTCAACATTTAAAATGGCTTCAATCGCACTTTCCTCAAGAAGCCAATAATAATAACGCCCGTAGAAATGTAAAAAAACAAAAAAAATCATTATTAGAAATGGAATAATGACAATCCAGCGCTCAACGGGTATACTAAATATCCCAAATATAAAACCGATTCCCACTCCTATCATTGCATTTAAATGGTCACTCTGTTTACTTCTGGAATAATTAAGACGATCCCAAAAAATCTTATTTCTATGACTTTCAGACATTTTTTCACTCTTCTTTGGACTATTATTTTTTTATTTATTCAAGTTATATTTTATGAGAGGGGAGGGAGGAGGTTCTATCAGTCCTAAAAAGGAATTAGCTAGGATTAATGAGTTGATATAACCTCAATGCATAATTCTCTTTTTTTTACTTTTAATCCCGAGTATTCTGCCATTCTCTATTGCTCCGACATCCTTTACAAACCAAGAGAGCAGTAGGACGGATATTTATCCCTCAACTGACACATTATATTAAGAGCGCGGACATGGATAAGCCTCATCCTTTCGGGGTTTCAACTCCTCTATTGTATAGTTTCCCTTTGGAGTGATAATACACATTTGCCCTTGACTGGCATTGACAAGGAGTAATTCTCTTTGATTTGCAAGTTGGTCTTCTTATTGGTTCTTCTCGGAAGAATGTGTAATAATGGATTTTTCCATCTTTTAAAACCATTCATTTTATCAATTCCAGATTCAATTCCAGATGCACTTTTTATATTCGCATTCGGAATACCCGTTGAGGGATTATTCTATTCACTATTCTTTGAATATTAATCAGTGATAGCGGAGTTTGGAGAAATGTGTATACTTCCTTTTTTTCCCCTATTTTCTGTATATCTTCCAAAGACATTGCTTTATTTATTTATTCTGTCGGAATTGTCCTTTAGCAACTTCAGAAATATCAATATCTGGTGATTCCCAATAATTATTCTCTAAATTGTAAGAAAAATTGCCGAAAATATTGGTAGTCGTACCCGTGCTATTCAGGATTTCATAAGTAGCACTATTAGAATCAGACCAGTAGAAATTTTTGTTATCTTTTACAGTAAAATTACTAATATTGAGAGGACTCGCGGTTTTTCAAGGGAAAAATGTATCCAATACGTGAGAGAAACGTGAAGTCAGGATTATTCTGTGCTCTTTAAAATGTGGTTAATCTTTTCCAGTCTATCGGAAATAGAATGATTAATGGAATTGAAAGGAGGAAAATGATTACGATGTATAAACTGATCATCAATCCTATTTCTTTGATTGTTTCTGGGAATTCTTTTTTGAAGATCTTATCCATAGGGTATAAAATTATTCGTGCTAGTGGTTTGGGGACTGGTATTAGGAATGGAGTCCTGTTTCTCCACGTTATGAACTGTTTATTCCCTTTCTTTTCTTTATATAAGTGTATATCTTCATAAAGTGTAATTCTTTTTCATATATTGGCCAATAATTGTCTTCAAAATACTGCCAAATAGCAGTAAACATCCTTGAAGGAAAAAAATGTGTATGGAAATCAAAGTATTCAAAACTGGATGCACTTAATTCTGATTCCATTTGAAGATTATTCTTTTCGTTTTCATTCAAGAATTTTTCTTCATAAAGGATAAATTAAAATTACTGAATTAGCCATAAGTAAAAGGCTTTTTTGGAGAGATTTCACTACTCTTAACTCCTAGTACTTCAGATGAGAATCTTATATATTTTTCTACCATTTCTGCGCCAAGTGAGGGAGTAACACGATTTAAAGCTTCTATAAAGTGGTTTTTATTAACAACCCTTTGATCAAAATCCTCTCTCAAACTTGACAATACTGCTTCTCGAACAAGATTCTCAAGATCAGCCCCTGAAAACTCTTTAGTTTCTTCACTCAATTCATCTATTAATTGATTACGATCTCCCTCAATTGGAACATTTCTCGTATGAACTTCTAATATCTCTTTTCTAGCATCAATATCAGGAGAAGGCACTAATATAAGTTTATCAAGCCTCCCAGGACGAAGTAAAGCTAAATCCAATGCTGAGGGTCTATTAGTTGCACCCATAACATATATCCCCTGGTTTACTCCCATACCGTCAAGTAAAGTTAATAGTTGATTAACTGTTGAATCGATTTCTCGACCGCCTTCAGTCATGTCAACCCCTCGCCTAGGTACCATAGCGTCTATCTCATCAAAGAATATAATACATGGAGATATTTTTTGAGCCCTATTAAATAGTTCTCTTATTATTTTGGCTGATTCCCCAAACCAAACACTTAATAACTCTGGCCCTTTGATTGAGATGAAATTTGCCTGTATTTCTGTAGCTACAGCTTTAGCTAGCAAAGTTTTCCCAGTACCAGGAGGGCCATATAGTAGCATACCTCGTGATGGTTTCACTCCCATGCTTTTTAATATTTCAGGACTCTCAAATTGCCATTTGATTTGCTCGCGAAGAATTTGTTTGATATCATTCAATCCTCCAATGTCATCGAAATTTACGTCAGGTTGTTCGATTTTGGAATGGATAGAACGACGGGCAGAAGGTTCTATTGATTTAAATGCTTCCTCAAAATCCTCTTGATTTACTTTAACCATTCGAAGAATCGAGGGAGGGATTTGATTTCCCCATACACTGAATAAACCCGAATAACGAGAAACAGAACGCATACAAGCCTCTTTAACAAAAGCAGCTATATCCGCACCAACAAATCCGATCATACGTTTTGTAAATGATTTCAGGATATCTTCTGTTACTTCCACCGCAAGTGGTACCGTACGTAGATGTATTTTAAGTATTTTAAAACGTTCTACTTCTGTTGGAACATTACATTCAATCTCCACATCGAATCTACCTGGTCTGCGCATAATCGGATCTATGTTATCTGTTGAATGACAAGCTCCTATAATAATTGTATTTGTACCTTTAAGAGAATCGAATCCTAATGCAAATTGCACTGTAAAACGCTTAATATAATGTGGAATGTTCAGATATGGGACAGGTGTAAGAGATTCCATATTATCGAGTACTAGTAAAACTGGTTTCTTTCTAGCTTCTTTCTTAACTTTCGCGAATAATTCACGAATATTCTTCTCTGTTGGTCCCACACCAGCAAATAAATTTGGCGGTACCTCTATAACACGAGCTTCTGTTTCAGTGGCTAAAGCTTTTAGCAAAAGACTCTTACCTATCCCAGTTGATCCTGCTAGTAATATACCTTTTGGAGGAGTCAAATTTATAGAATTGAAAACTTCTGGTCTACGAATTGGAATTTCGACTAATTTTCTCAATCGTTGGATTACGTTTGTTAAACCCCCAATCTGTTCATAGGTTACAGATTGGGTGTCAACTCGAATTTTGGGAATGAACATATCTACAAGTTCGTATTCAGTACTTTTCGCACAAAGTACAATGGAATCTGGATCTGTTGCTTGGATGAGGATTTTTTCGGTTTTGAATGCGTAGTTTACATCAAGAACTAAACCCGAACTAATTGGTTTAGCTCTTTGTTGTTTCAAATATTCAAAGAGAAATTGCCTTTCTTCTTCGGTCATTCGGCGGGGGTCCTGACCTAAAACAGCAAAATACACTTTATTGGCCCTTTGTGGTTTTAATATTGTATCAACTTCAATTGCATCTCCAATCATAGCATTAAGAGATAATCTTACCTCGCCATCAATCTTACATGAGTATACAACCTCTTTTTCAAAATCTGAAGACAATCCTTGAAACGGTCTACCTCTCGGTTTAGGTAAATCTTTATCAGGCTCTGCTGCTTTAGTCACTTTCGTTGGTTCTTCACTAACTGGTTCTTCCACTGCTTCAGTATCAACTACTTGCGTTTTTATTAAAGGCACTTTTTTTACAATCACGCCTATTCGTTTTTTATTTGCGATTACTTCGACAACATCATCCTCTTCGACATTTAATAGATTCATCACTTCTTCAGACAATCGTATTATTCTCTGCCCATAATCTTCCGTTAAAGAATCGAGTAACTCACAGAAAACCATTTAGATAAACTCCTGCGGTAGTTTCATATAATCACTCGTGCGGTGTTTTTTCATTTCACCGTCCTGCATTTGATAAAATTTAATTATTTCGGTATTCACAGACGATCGACAGATTCCCAGAGCCGTATTAAAATCATCTTTTGTCACTAATCGACTAGCCGAATCTCTCCGAAGACTAGCGTAAGCTGCTTCCCTACAAAGATTTTCTAAATCCGCTCCTGTATAATTCATTGCTGATTTCGATATTTGATCAAGGTCTACATCGTCACCTAATGGCATGTTCCTTGTATGAACGTTAAGAATCTTAAGGCGTCCTTGATGAGCAGGTACAGGTACATATATCAACCGATCGAGTCTTCCTGGACGTAATAATGCAGGATCTATCGCATTTGGCCTATTAGTTGCGCCAACAACATAAACCCCTTTCATTTTATCAACTCCATCCAAAGAAGCAAGTAGTTGGTTAATTATTCTGTCACGTTCCTTTGAACTTGTTGAAGCATAAGCTCCTCCTCTTTTCGTTGCTAATGCATCAATTTCGTCAAAAAAGATGATACAAGGAGCTAATTGTTTAGCACGACTAAATAAATCACGAACCATTCGTGCACTTTCAGCGAACCATTTAGAAAGTAATTCAGGTCCTTTAACAACTAAAAAATTAGCTTGGATCTCATTAGCTAAAGCTTTGGCAAGTAGAGTTTTTCCCGTTCCTGGAGGACCATAAAGAAGCACTCCTCGAGGAGAACGAATTCCCATCTCCTTGAAAATATTTGAATGCTCAATTGGCCATTGAATCATTTCTTTCAATGATTGTTGAACTTCTTCTAATCCTCCGATATCTTCCCATGTTACTTTTGGTACCTCACTAATAACTTCTCTACTCGCAGAAGGTTTAACAGTTGCTAATGCCTTCAAGAAATCATCATTATTAAGGTTTACTTGGTAACCTACAGTTTGTTTTACTACTTGAGGAGATGGAGTCAATTTAAGCTCCAACTCTAGCAGATTTTTTCGCTCAAGAGCATGCATACCAGCTTCTTTTACCAAGAGTTCTAAATCTGCTGGAGAGTAACCTCCTGTTGCTTGAGCAATTGATTTAATATCGACTTCATCTAATGGCATTCCACGAGTATGAATCGATAAAATTTCAACTCTATCATCAAAATTAGGAATTTTTAAAGAAATTTCGATTTCGAATCTCCCGTATGCCCGAAGAGCAGGATGAATAGATTCCGCATTAGAGGTTGTACCAATAACTATGATTTGTTTTCCTTTAATTCGGTCTAAATTACGAATTAGTTGTTCAGTCATCCGCATTTCCAAATCTGAAAGATTAGGAGCAGGTGCAGGAGCTAAAACTTCAATTTGATCGAGAATAAGAATAGCGGGTTCATAATTTGACACATGTTGGAAATATTTATCCATCTCTTTCTCAGTTGTCCACCAACCCTTCACAATCTCTGGAGCCATTACAAAAAATCGTGTTACACCTGATTCGAACGCAATTGCCTTACTTAAGTAGGTCTTTCCGATTCCAGCTGGACCAGTAATCAAAATTCCTTGAGGAGGGTGAATGTTCAACATACTAAAAATTTCAGGATATCTCAAGGGATATTCTACTAGAAACCTTAACCTTGTAAGAGTCTGCTTATTTCCCCCAAAATCATCCCACATTACTATATCTTCAGTATCTTCTATTAACTCTGGGGGAGTTTCATGGGATAATCTAACGTCAGATAATGCTCCTATTCGTACAATACCTGGAGGACTAGTTGATAGAATCCCAACCTTAAGATCATACCCGATATTCTGAAGCTCTATTATTTGTCCACGGATTATTGGACGATTTGTAATATTATCAATAAAGACCTTTTCTCGATATTCAGGATTTAAAGCAGCTATAAGAACTTTTTCCGCATCTGGTACACTCGTTTTGTCAATATGGACTTTTTGTCCTAAACCTATCTTTAAACTTGCTCTTATAAAACCGTTAATGTGTAATAATATATCTTCATCTTCTTTCAAAGTTGATTTAGGTTTTTTTGAGTAAAGCATTCTTTGAGGAATTGTATGATCAAGTATTTCTTCAATCGGTCTAAGAAAAACACCTACTCTTCTATCACCGTTAATTATTTCTATTATTTCTCCAATCTCAAGATTTATTTTTTTGAATGACTCTTCAGGGATGCGTCCAATAGATTTGCCATAATCCTCTTGGAATCCATCTGCTACTGTTGTTATTATCACAAAATTGGCCTCATTTAATGTTGATATACTAGAAAGTAAAAGATCTGAAGATTTTGAGATAAAAGTAGTGAATACCCCAAATTTCAAATACTTTTTCCAAATAATGTTGACTGAATTAGAATTAATACAATCTTCAGAATTGAAATATTTTTAGAATCTACAAGTGTTACTTTCTGAGCTAAACCATTCCTTTCTGTAATTGTTGGCCGAAGAGTAAGACATCTTCGACTTTCATTATTTGAATCATATTTGTTTTTGATGGAAATCCGAGAAGACTCCCACCCACAGCAAGAATATTATCCTTTGCAGACACTATTCCTTGTTCGGAAGCACTTTTGACTATATTATACAATAACTCATCGTAACTCGGAGTAACTTTAACTTGGATTGGATACACTCCCCAAGACAACTGTAATTGCCTTTGTAAAATCTTATATGGCGTTCCAGCTATAATTGGTACAGCAGTTCTTAATTTTGCAATGAGACGAGTAGTTGAGCCTGTTCTTGTACTCGTAACAATAGCTCGAATATTAAGATTCTTACTTTCGCTAATTAAATGTGTAGCATGACCTAATACTTCTGCAATCGTTGATTCTTCTCCAGTCCATCTTTGACTACTTCGTGATACAAGATAATGGTGAATATTAATTTCTTTAAGGATTTTCTCCATATATTCAACTGTCTCCACTGGATACATTCCTGCAGCTGTTTCACCAGATAGCATAACAGCATCAGCTCCATCAATAATAGCATTTGAGACATCAGAGACTTCTGCTCGAGTAGGTCGGGGGTTTGTGGTCATTGAATCAAGCATTTGAGTTGCTACAATTACAGGTTTTCCCACAGCATTACATTTTGCTATCAGTTCTTTCTGAACAATAGGAACCTGCTCACCAGGGATTTCAACGCCTAAATCTCCCCGAGCAACCATAATACCATCAGAAACATCTAAAATTTCATCAAAATTTTTCAGAGCTTCTCGAGCTTCAATTTTACTTATGATGTTAATACTCGAATTAGCATCATCTAAAACTTGTCGAATTTTGAGGATATCTTCTTTTCGACGAACAAACGATGCCGCGACAAAATCTACATCTAATTTTCTAATAACAAAACGGATATCTTCTAAATCCTTTTCTAATGGAAAAAATAACGATAATGGAACGTCAGGCGCATTAATGCCTTTTCTTGATTTCAATGGACCTCCATTAGTAACTTTGCACACTAATTCCTTTTTCTTCTTAAGCTTTTTAGTTACAACTAGCTGAAGTAATCCATCATCAATAGCTAAATGATTTCCAACCTTACAATCATCAATAAGAGGAGGATAGTTTGTTGAACATACCTCAGAATTTCCTTCAAGACCAATCTCTGCAGAAATCCGATAAGTTTGGCCTGTTTTAATAACAGTTCCTTTTTCTACCTCACCTGTACGAATCTTTGGCCCACATAAATCTACCAGTACACCCACATCATCGGAAATTGACCGAATGCGCTCAAATCGTTCTAGATGATCTGGATGACTACCATGACTGAAATTTAATCGACAGACGTCCATTCCAGCGTTTACCAGTTTTTTTAGTATAACAACAGAATCGCTAGCAGGACCTATAGTACATACAATCTTAGTTCTAGTAATTGTCATTCTTGCTCTACTCCAGTAGAAATTGAGAATTGTAAAGATATTATACTTATTATAATCTTATTAATATTTTCTTTTTTTAACACTTTATTGATTAATCCATTAATAAAAGATCATATGTAAAAAAATTTACTAATCAAAAAGTAATTGTATGATGAAATGATAGATTTTTCAGCGTGGAAGATTTGAACAGATATTAAAATTTAAAATCCCTTAGAACTGCCCTCGAAATAGGAATTATTTCTGTCGATGATGAAAAATCGTTTTAAATAGAGGAGAAAGAATTTTGACTAAAGAAAAACGGATCCTTTGGAGTCCTTCGGATCATTATAAGAATCAATCAAATTTAACCCAGTTCATTAAACTCGTAAATAGGAAATTTGACCTAAAAATTGAGTCATACCACCAATTGTATGATTGGTCAATAGATAAGGTTGAAGACTTCTGGGGAACAATGTGGGAATTTGGAGAGATAGTATATTCACGAAAATATGAAAGAGTAAGTGATAACTCAAATGATTTTTTTCAAGTAAATTGGTTTCCAGGAGCAAGATTAAATTTTGCAGAAAATCTGTTGAAGCATCAAGATACCGAATTAGCATACGTCTTTCGGGGAGAAACAGAAAAAACATCTAATATAACTTATTCAGAGTTGAAAAAACAGGTTGCTAAACTAGCAATTGCTTTACGTCAAATGGGTGTTTCTTCTGGAGATTGTGTCGCTTCATACATCCCTAATCTTATTGAAACAGGAATTGCAATGCTTGCAACCACTAGTATTGGTGCCCTCTGGGCATCGTGTGGTGCAGAATTAGGTACCTCTGCAGTACTCGACAGGTTAAGTCAGATAAAACCCAAGGTTTTATTCACCTCTGACGGTTATTTTTACAAAGGTAAAAAATTCTCTATTCTGAATAATGTTGCACAGGTTGTTACTGGAATTCCTTCTATAGAAAAAACTATTGTAGTTCCATACATTGAAGAAAGGATTGGAATACAAAAAATACCCCGTGCTGTTCAATATTCGGAATTTCTTTCTCCTGAAAACAATCCAAACATAGATTTTGAACAACTGCCATTTAATCATCCAGGATACATTATGTTTAGTTCAGGAACGACAGGAAAACCTAAATGTATGGTACAACCCACAGGAGGAGTTATGATTACTCAATTAAGAGATTTATTACTCCATAATGATGTAAAACGAAAGGATGTAATTTCTTATATTACATCACCAAGCTGGATGATGTGGCACTGGTTAACTAGTGCTTTAGCAGTAGGTGCTACGATTGTTTTGTACGACGGTAATCCTCTTTATCCCGATTGGGGGGCTATGTGGGAAATAATTCAAAATGAGAAAATATCTATCTTCGGATGCTCTGCTTCCTACATCCATTATCTCAATAGTATAAATGCTCATCCTGGAGAAAAATTTGACCTCTCATCATTAAGAGAAATTTCACAAACCGCATCTCCGATAAGTGAAGAAGGAATGGAGTGGCTGTATCGCGATGTAAAAGAAGACCTCCATTTCAATTCTATTACCGGAGGTTCTGATTTGAATGCTATTTTTGCTGGAGGTTGTCCTATTATGCCTCTATATTTGGGTGAACTGCAAGTAAGAGCATTAGGAATGAGAATCGAAGCATATAACGAAAGTGGACATCCTGTTCGTGATCAACAAGCAGAATTAGTCGTGGAATCTCCTTTTCCTAGTGCTCCTCTCTATTTTTGGAATGATCCTGACAATGAACGTTATCACAAGGCATATTTTGATTTCTATAAACCTCAGGGAAAAACTGTTTGGAGACATGGAGATTATATAGTTATTCACAGTGATACTGGCGGTATGACTGTTTTCGGCAGATCTGACGCTGTTTTAAAACCATCTGGTGTGCGAATCGGCACCTCTGAGATTTATAACATTGTTGAATCACTTCCAGAAGTTTCAGACTGTTTAGCTATCGGACAAAAGTGGAAAGGTGATCAAAGAGTAATATTATTTGTCAAACTCGAATCCAATTCAGAGCTAACTAACAATCTTAAGAGTAAAATAAAAAATATATTACGTACAAAAGCGTCTCCACGTCATGTACCTAATCTTATCCTTGAAACCCCAGATATCCCCTATACATTCAGTATGAAAAAAGTGGAAATAGCAGTTACAAACATCATTCACGGAAAACCAGTAACTAACCGTGATGCTTTATCAAACCCAGAATCATTGGATTATTATGAAAAGATTCGTTCTAGCTTAATTAACTAATCCTTATCTTAACTATTTCAAATATCCTTGCTAACCATTAATTTTGATCTAAGTCAGTTCCAATTTTTTTAAGCTCAATCGTTTCCTCTTTCAGACCAGTAACTTCGTTTATTTTCTTATCTATTTTAATTTTTATCTTTAAAATCTCTGTTTTTACCTTATCTACTTCTTTAGCTACTGCTTTCTTCTTCTCATCATCTGTGACTTCTTTTTGATATTCCTGTAGGGTGATCATTTTATAATTTTGAGACCCCATTTCAAGTTTTAATTCCATTAATTGGCTTTCTTTATTCTCTAGTTCTTGTTCAACTAATTCAGTACGATCAACGTCCAAAAGCTCTTCAGCCATTTCGATATCACGATGAATCGAACGAATTTTTCGCTCTATATTCCTGATTTTTTTGAAAAACAATGCCATGTTACTGTTTTCCCCAAGTTTCAGAATAATAAGGCTAATATTGTCTGTTTCAAAGATCAGCTTTTTATAATCCACTAAATCATAATTACTATTTTCATATATCTTTTGAATATATGCTAAGGTCTCAGAGATATTTTCCCCTAATTTAGGTATATTCATTGTTTTGTTAAAGGTAGTATGAAACACCGTGCCATCGTTGTAGAACATAACAACGTGTTCAACTTCGGGCAGTGTTTTTTTAATGCGTTCAATTGTTTTTTTAATCATTATAGCAACCTTCAGGCAATAATAAAATTTCTGAACAAATATATCCCCTTATCTATTTTGGATTGGATCATAAAAGGGCCTTTTTTCATCAGGATGATTATAAATCCAATTATAACACCTATAACCATTAAAATGAGAATTCCAAGAGAAAAGCTAAAAATTAAAATAAAAAAGAGGGTCCCTAGAAGTAATTGGTATACGGTCGTTATAAACCCTAGTTTCCAGAAAGTTTTAATGCTGATTGGACGATTAGCCTCTTTTGCAATGTTCAATACAAGGATATTATCGCCTAAAGGTGTTAAATTGTCCCCCCAATTAGCCCCAATGGAAAGACTGTAAAAATATCTTCTCTGATTCAATAAAGATGATGTATTAACAGCCATTTCATCGATAATTGGAATTAGAACCTTCGTAATTGGAATGTTATCTATAAGAGAACTAGAAAATGCTGCAATCCACATAATAAATATTATCTGAATGAATTCATTTCCCCCTCCAATATTTCGAAAGAGGTCCTCCATTAGATCTATAACACCTACTACTTCCATTCCTCCTGTAATGACAAATATCCCTAGTAAATAGAATAATAGTTCATAATCGAACTTTTTAATAATCTTACTGATTTCTTTTGAATCCATACGACTAATAATGGTTAAAATCATCGCTATACTCAAAGCAATTATATCTGGAGGTAAAAAATCTTCTGGAACAATGAAAAAGGAGATCATTAAAATGATCAAAGCGCTCAAGGATGCATACAGTAGACGACGAGATTGCACAACGTTCCAAATATCGAAATCATAAAGCAATATATTGATAGCTTTGTCTTTTGGAATTGATAATTCATTCTTATAAAGGAAAATAAAGAATAAAATCGTTAATGCGAATATTATGATAGAGAAAAAACCGATTTCAAGAAAATACACTGGAAAAGAGATCTCAGCGGATTTTACTATCAATATATTTGGGATGGAGGAGATAGAAAAAATTGTTCCCCCAACGTTCACCATAATCGCTTGAGTCAATATATATGGAGTCGGAGAAACGTTTAAAACACGAGAAATAGTGATAGTTAAAGGAATTAATATCATAACTGTAAGAATATTATTAAGAATGGATGAAAAAACAGCTGAAACAATGCAAAGAATTGTAACGAGTGGAATAGGTTTTCCCCTTGACAATTTTATCGCTATCACTGCTAAAAAATTAAATGTCCCTATCTCATAGGATATATGCACAATGAACATCATACCGATTATCAACATTAGGGAATGTAAATTTACAAAATTATCAACCGTAGAACCAAATAATAGTTCCACAATAATAGAGGAATCACTTTTTTCAATGAATATTAAAACAAAATAGGTAACTAATGCCCCTGAGATAGATACAATAGCTCTGTTTTTTTCGGCCAAAATAAAGATAATGACGCAAATGAAACAACAGATAATGAGTAGAGCACTAGCTGAAATACTTATCACCAATATTCTATGAATATTCCCTTTATTATCCTACAAATAACAACAGCCTATTCGAATTCAATTGCGAGATTCATCAGAATCTTCCTTAGAACGTAATCATATTTAGATATATAAAGCTAGATTTTCTTAAACCTGATAAACCTTTTTAATTCTTGATTTATAGTGAGATTTATTAAATATTTCTTGAGTTTACAAGTTAATTTTTCGAAAAACCCTAAAAAAGGGCCGTAAATCATTTAGGAGGAGGAGAAGGAACTTTTTAAAAATTTTTGGGGGACACACTTTAGGAATTATTTAGGTAAA
>SDBT01000305.1_pt1 | contig 74906 bp, 55 predicted proteins | sample 2277101 | NCBI WGS metagenome assembly SDBT01 (sample SAMN10404973, study PRJNA504765) | marine sediment metagenome | isolation source: marine sediment core GS10_PC15, 103 cmbsf | place: Arctic Ocean: Southern Knipovich Ridge | collected 2010
TAAAATGAAAATGATCAATAATAAGGTTCTTTTCATGGCAAATTGTTTTACAGTGGAAATGTTAAACAACCATGAGAGGTGAGATATTGAGAAGTGAGAAATCTTAAATAAAGCTACGACAAAATATTAGAATGTCAATGAATTAGATTGGGAGGAATTCAGATACACCTTTGCATAAATCAGCTGGAACCATATAGGTGTGGAATAATGGGTGAATAATAGTAGCTTACCCTCTTTTTCTTGTTAGTTGTGTCTAGACTAGAACCTTTCCTGTAAAAGGCTGAAATAGAATTAATTGAAAATTAGTTTTGTAAACAGGGGTTGAAAAGGGGGCCTAATCAGGGGAAATATTACTAAATTCTTCCAAGGCTTGCTTATATGTTTCCATAGCCCTGGGTTTATTTAGAATCCTGTAAACATTATCGTCTGATATTTCCATTCCATAAGCAGCTGATACTTTAAAAATGATTTTCCTTAGCTTAGACTCAGAATAAACTTCCTTTTTGGTCAAACCCTTAGTAATTGCAGCCCTGAAAACTTCAATCAATTTCCCGGTTTGCCTGTCTTTTAATTTGCCACCTTCTAAGAGAGATAGTGAATCAAGGACTTCATGAAATTGAACCATTGAAAGCCTATCAGAAAAGTATTGGTCTATTAACACCAAATCCCTATTGTCGAGCATTTGTTCAATTAGCTCAGCCTTTAATCTATCTTCAGCCTTCTTATAGATATCGAGCATATGGCGATAATAACTCTGTCTGGCCTGGATATATTCCTCATTAGATGAAAACCCATCTGGCAATACAGGTGGAGGTGGTGCATAAGGAGGCTCAACTGCAGCGGAAAGACGCAATATAAAACCAGTTAGCATTGTTATAAAATCATTAATAAATTTCATCCCTTCACGTGGCTTTTCCTTTTCAAAATCAAAGGCTTCCATAGTGATGGAACGTAATTGTTTTTCCCAGTTGGTGATCCACATCTTTTCACCTGGATCAGCAGCCCACAGTTCAGCATATTGTATTAGTTGATTGTTATTCATTTAACTTTCTTCAGTGTTGCCTTATAGAAATCATTTTCAAAAGCTTTGGCAGCCTTTTGCTTAGCTGTTTGCTTGTTGTATTTCAGGAACATGGCAGCAGATTTATGACCAACCAGAGACATGATAAGATCTGCTGGCATCTCAAATTCACGTGCAATGCTCACAAACGTCCTCCTTCCGGTATGGCACTCTACCTGGGTATATTTTTCAACATATTTGCTTACCCTCCTGCCGTCAATCTTTACTGTAGCTCTCACTTTTGAATCCAGCCCTGCCAATTCTGCCACTTCCTTCAGGTACTTGTTGAATTTCTGGTTCGTTATCATTCCGGGAAGGTTGCCATCATACTTGTTGAAAATCTCATTTACTACAGGGTGAACAGGAAAAACGATCTCATCGTCAGTCTTCTCAGTCACCACCTCAAAGAAATAGCTGTTTAAGCCCGTTTTTAGGTCCTGTGACAGCTTTAAATCACTTGGACTGAAGTTCACCATGTCTCCATACCTTAAGCCCGTAAAACAGCTTATAAGGAACCAATCACGAACATGATCTAAACGCTTAATGAGATCAAGGGAATAGATTTGCTGAAGTTCTGCCATAGTTAAGGAAATACTTTTTGCTGGTTCAGACTCCCCTTTGAAATCCTCATCCTTATAAAGTGGATCAGTTGTTTTGTACAGCTTCAGTTTATGTCCTTTTCGCAGTACACGTTTAACGACTGAAATAGCTTTGCCGAAAGAATTAGGTGCGCCCCCCTGGCCGTAGAACCAATCTTTGAACTTATCATAAAACGTATGATCGAAATCCTCCCAATCCAAAGTACCAGCAGGAAGGCTTTCAGCATATCTTACTAACAGGTTTTTAACAGTATTATAACCGCGCCAAGTATCTGTTTCGTGTTCCTTTCTGACTCCGCCGATGTACTTATCAAAGTAGGCAAAGAACGAATTTTCTTGTTCGACTTCAGGAAATAGGATCTTATCAAGCTCTGTGCGGAATGTTGCCGGACGTAAAGGCATGTTCTTGTTCAGGTATTCCAGATAAATACCCTTTGTTTCCTGATCAATGAAATCCAGACGGTGGTTCAACTGGATCAGGTATTTGATTCCCCCCTCTTTTGCCCGTTGCTTTTTTACATTCCAATCAACAGGCAGAACCTTCAGCCCCGTGTAATACTTCAGGAACTGATCCAACCAACGGAAGATTAATATGATATGCGTTTGCTTAGTGCTATGGGTATCTTTCAGATTGAAATTAACGTTGTTCATTGCTCGTTTCATACAGATAGATTTAGTCTTTCTTGTCAAAGATATGAATAAAATAGAACAATAGGTTTACATTGGGGGTTGTTTTTGTTAAATATCAGTATTACTTTTATGAACAACAAGAAACAACAATATTCGGGGAATGCTGGATATACTTACAATATCGCACAAATCAGGGTCAAAGAAAACAAAAGGATTTATTCTATGCAGGAATAATCAGGGTTAAGTATTGATCATCATGGGCATGAGCAGCATTAAAACATCCTCGGCTTCATTCTCGGAAACTGCCGGCAACATGATCCCCGCCCTTGTGGGATCAGACAATTCCACGATCACATCCGTGGATGACAGGTTTGAAAGGATCTCGATCAGGAAGGTGGATTTGAAACCTATCTCCATGTCTTCACCCTCATACTGGCAGTTCAGCCTTTCATAAGCCGAGATCGAAAAATCAATATCCTGGGCAGATACGGTGATCTGGTTACCGGTGAGAGCCAGTTTCACCAGGTTGCTTGCCTGGTTTGAATATACCGATACCCGTTTGAGCGTATTGTAAAATTCCACCCTGTCAATACTGAGTTTGTTGGGATTATCCGTGGGAATAACAGAGTTGTAACTGGGATAGTTCCCCTCCACCAGCCTGCAAACCAGCTTATATTCAGTCATTGAAAAGAAGGCATTTTTGTCATCAAATTCAATGGTAACAGGGTTCTCCTCCTTTGGCAGGACATTTTTCAACAGGGAAGCCGGTTTCTTGGGAAGAATGAAGGATGAATCTGTGTCGGCCTTTGCATCTGTTCGCTTGTAACGTACCAGTTTGTGCGCATCCGAGGCGACAAAAGTGAGATTATCCGTAGCCAGCTCCAAATAAACACCATTCATCACAGGCCTGAGTTCATCATCTGCCGTGGCAAACAGGGTTTTATTGATCCCGCTGTAAAGTACTTCTGCAGGAACCTCAATCGTAGCCTTCTGGTCCTGCTTGATGGAGGGCATTTGTGGAAAATCCGCTGCATTCTGCCCGACAACGGTAAATTTCCCATTCTCAGAATTGATGACTAGGGATAGTTTGTCATTATCAATCTCAAAAGTAAGTGGTTGCTCCGGGAATTCTTTCAGCGTATCTGTAAGGATCCTGGCAGGTACAGCAATACTTCCGCTATCCGAGGCATTTTCCAGTGTCATTTTGGTGATTAGTGTAGATTCCAGGTCTGAGGCTGTGATCTCCAGTTCATTGCCATCCAGCCTGAATAGAAAATTATCGAGGATGGGCAAGGTGTTCTTGGAACTGATGACCCTGCTAACTGCCTGTAAATGACCCAAAAGGTCTGTACTGGAAACAACAAATTTCATGGATGGTTCTTTTAAATTCTAAATATCAATTATACGAAAAATTTACCAGAAGCTTTGCACCAGATTCCATTTTTTCATTTGCTTTGAAAATAGCCCGGATCTTTTAATAGGGGATCAATTTCCATATACTTCAGAACGACCATTCCGTCCCAATCATCGATCTTTGCATATAACACATTGAGATCCATTTTATTAATTCCTGCCGGATCAACCGTAAATACAGGGAACAAACTGAGGCTTGTCCGGCTGCCTGTGTTATTGCCCACCTCCAGTACAAAATCCGGTTCATCATTGTACTCATATTTCACAGGCGTATCCTGCTGAAGATCTGCATACGCATCGAACCTAAGCCCATAGAAATAGCCCAGATATTGATTGAGCTTAGATGTAACCGGATTGAACCAATCCCCGGGCACGATCCCGGTCGACATCTCAAATCCCCCCTCGGCATTCCTGGCCAGATGAAATGTCCTGGCAGGATCCCGGTTGTTCTGAAGTGATATATATTGAATCTGCTCAGGCAGGTAATGCAGCAGAAGGTTATCTCTCCAGTACCGTTCATTTGTCGCGAACAATGCTGCCAGATCCCGCCGCTTATAGCCCCTTACCCCCATCCTGAACGGTATATCAGCATCCTTCAGCATCATATAGGTGGCATTGGTTTCCATGGTATCCTGGAAGACGAAATATTCCCTGGTCGTCCCCTTGTTCAGGGTTATTATAACCCGCTTGCCATCCTTCTGCAGTTGCCTGGTAACCTCCTCCGAGCGGGAACGGGATACCGGCGATATGACTTCCAGCCTGGACAGCAATACCAGCATACCACTCATGCGGTCTTTCCGGACCGGGGTGCTGCCATTCACCCGCCAGGTAAGCTCATGCTTTACAAGCATCACCTTCCCTCCCCTGCCTGTGATCTCCAGGCCTGTTATAAGGTTCGTGTCCTTAACTGCGAACTCAACAGCAGACCTGGCATATGTACCGGAACGTCTGGACAGGAGCAGCCAGGCTGAGACAGCCACCAGCACTGCCAGTACTATCAGGGTTATTTTGTTCCTGTTCATTTAACGAAATCTCCTTCTGCGATATACACCGATGCCCACGCCGAAGGAAATGACCAGGAGGACAGGGACAGCCGTATTGATGATCTTCCACTTATCACTTTCTTCCAGGATACGTTGCCGGTCAAGCAGCCGCATCCGGAATTCACGGCCCCTGAGGCTGATCAATCCGGTTTCGTCTGTCAGGTAATTCACAGCATTCAGGATAAACTCCTTGTTCCCGAAGCTCTGCGAAGTATACTGGTCAAAGCCAAGGGGGGCCATGACCGGCCCGTTCGGGGAATCTATGACCTCATTCCGTATGATATCACCATCTGCCATGACGATCATACGGGTGGACTGGCTTATCCCGGCAAAGTGGATGGGTTTGTGGGACTGTACATCAGGTATGGAACGGTTGGTGAATACTGATTCAAAGTTTCCCTCCAGCAGGATCGCCAGGGGCAGATGGGCCTGGTTGTATTCTGCCTGGGAAGGCTGCAGTTCAGTTTCCCGAAGGCTGATTTCGGCTGGTACGGCCACCACCCTGGAATAGGGAGAAGTGCTGAGGAGGACTGTCTTCTTAATGGCAGGATTCTCTCCCACCGTATCTATATCACTTCCAAATTCAATCTTGATCATGTTCAGGGAACGGGTCACGGGGTGATCCTTCCCGGGTGATATCAGGGGGAAATAATACCAGGGACTGAACTCCCATTGAGTCTGTGAACCTGCCAGGCCCTTGTTCACCGGGATCACATGGCACTGGATATCCTTCACAAGATGAGGGTTCAGGCGTACACCATACCGGAACAGCTGGTCCTCGATATTGATCGGATTGTACAGGGCGAAGGTCATACCCATGAAAAGGCTGTCCATCGATACCTGTACCGGGTCCAGCAGCCAGAGGACCTTCCCTCCCTGCATGATGTACTGGTCTATCACAAATTTATCAGCCTCTGAGAAAGCCTTCACGGGCTTGGCAATGATCACGGCCTGGTAAGCATCCAGGCTTCCGTACCTGCCTTCGATCCTCCCCCGGTCAACCTGGTAAAAATTGGCAAGGTCCTTGGTGATATCTCCAACCTGGTAGGCATCCAGTTCTCCATGCCCCTCAAGGAAAACCACCCTGGCTATGGTATCACTGCTGAGGGTCTTGATCATGCTGATAAACTCATACTCAAGTGATTGTATGGATTGGTGCAGGTTCACCTCTCCTGGCAATCCGGGATTGTTCTTCAGGAGGTTCACTGCTACATCCGCTTCCTTAAAGGAGATGAGGGCTCCCGGAAATACAATCTTCTGGGTGCTGCTCCCGTCCTTGGCCCGGACCTGCACATTGGTAGGCTGCAAGCCAGCGCTGTACAACTGGTTGAAAAGATTCCGGCGGATCTGGGGATCAGGATCCGCTACCGGATCGATGAATTCATACTGCAGGTTCTGTGGGGCATTTACCCTGAATTCATCCAGCAATTCCCTGATGGCCGAGTTCAGCCTGGCAAAACCCACGGGCAGATCACCCTCAAGGTATACCCGGACATAGATGATCTCATCGAGATCCCTTAATATCACGCGTGTCTCTTCCGAGAGGGAATATCTTTTATCCGTGGTCAGGTCAAGACGGTAAAAAAGCAGTGAAGCGATGAAATTAATCAGTACAACCATGGCCAGCACACTGACCAGCTGAATAATATGAATCCGTTTCCTGCTCTGTAAAACAACCATGGTGCCGATCAGGAAAATGCTGATCACACTCAGAAAATATACCAGGTCCCTCGTATCTATCACCCCGCGGCGTATGGATTTATAGTGTTCATTGATACCGAGCTTCAACAGAAGGTTGTCAAGGTTCCCGAACAGGTCCATGCTGGTGATCAGATCAAATCCGGTATACAGAAAAAATGCGATCACCACTGCCACAATAAATGAAATAATCTGGTTCTCTGTCAGCGAGGATATGAAGACCCCCACTGAAGCATAGACAGCCGCCAGGAAGAAGAGTCCCACATAAGACCCCCATATGCCTCCCGTGTCAAGGTTGCCCGGGGGACTCCCAAGCCTGTGGACCGAGTAGAAAAAAACCAGCGTGGGAAGCAGGGAAAATAAAATCAATACCAGTACAGCAAAGTATTTGGCGAGCACGATCTGCCCATCGGGAATGGGCTGGGTCAATAATAATTCCAGGGTCCCGCTGCGTTTCTCTTCTGCAAATACCCGCATGGTAATGGCAGGTACCAGGAAAAGGAATATCCAGGGAGCCATGATAAAGAGCGTATCCAGGTTGGCATGCCCGTTGTCCAGCACATTCATGTTCCCCTTAAAAATCCACATGAACAGGGAATTGACTACCAGGAAAACGATGATCACGACATACCCGGTCAGGGTACTGAAAAATGTGTTTATTTCCTTACGGAATACGGTTAACATGCCTGAAAACAACATCTTTGCGAAAGTAACGCTTTTTCGATTTACGGCAAATTAATGATATCAACCTCAAGCTTGCCTGCCTCCAGGAGGAACATGTAGTGTATGAGCTGTATCTGGTGATAATAATAATTGAGGATCGCCGTATAACGATAACCTTTTCGGGCCATTTCCATGGCCCCTTCCTGGCTCAATCCGACACCGTGGCCATACCCCCTTCCATCCAGCACAACCTGGTCCCCTTCGAGTTTTACACCAAAGAAATCCGACCTGAGCTGATAGTCGTCACGGATCACCGAGAGCAGCAGTGAGTCCTGCCCGAACAGGTAATAATCCTGCCGGTGTTTTACGGGCATTTCAAGCAGGGAGGTATCCAGCAGTTCTCCGACAAAAACTCCTTTTGCCTGCAGATACCGTATCCAATCCCCCGCAGGAATGGATTTTTTCCACTTTGCACCGGGTTGGTTGAGGCTGAAAGGATCCAGGACAGGGCGCAGGTAATGCTTCCCGGTCAGCCAGACCTCTTCGGCCCCCCTGGTCTCCCCTCCGCTGTTTGCATGGTAGGCCGCACTGAGCAGGACTGAATCTCCGTCTGCCAGGACCAGCCCCTCTGTCACCTCTGTTCCTATTTCCACATCCTCATTCCAGATATTCCTTCCCTTGTATGCCTGGCAATGTACCGCATCGCAGAGGTGGAATCCTTCCGTCTTATGCCGGGCCAGGTTTCTGTAAGCATATGTCCTGCTCAGGATGGCCTGGACCTTATAATACTCCAGTTCGCATCGGCTGCCTGCCTCTGTTTCAGATACCCCCATGATATATTTCTCCATATCGATCTCATTGACCATCAACAGGCTGTTCATGGAGATCTCCACCTGCAGATCAGCCAGGTATTCCCTTGAGTCCAGCACCGGCAAAGCCGGTTTCAGCCTGAAATATGCATATTCATCAGGCGCTGAGAAACTCAGCCTGTTCCCATGATGCCACCGGCCTGTATGGTCCCTGATGAACAGGGAATCCTTTTGCCGGATCACGTACCAGCTATCTCCTGCGGGACAAATACCCAGGAGTCCCTGGTCTGTCTCTATGTGATAATCCCCATCCCCGGATGTGAACAGGAAGGCATTTACCAGGTGTTCATGAAAGACACCTATCCTTATATCCAGCGAAAATGACTTGCCGGCCGGGACCAGGAGGACAAGCACAAGGAAGCAGTATTTCAATTTTCCACTTAACATCATCACTATTGTTTTTCCTGTCCAACATAAGTTGCAATACTCCGGGCAAGCCTGTGGTACGCCCCTGGTTCTCCAAGCCTGCTCCGCAACTTACCGTAATTGTCCAGCATGACCATCCTGTATGTTTCATCCTCCAGTATACGGTGCAGTTCACCGGCAATTTTTTTCCTTATCCTGTGTTGCAACAATTCCTTCACTACCTCCCTGTCAAGGATCAGGTTGACAAGGCTGAAATACTTTGGTTTGACAAACTGCCTTCCGATCTGGTATGTCAGTTCACCCATTTTATAGACCACCACTTCCGGGACCCCGAACAGGGCCGTTTCCAGGGTGGCTGTCCCCGAAGTAACAACCGCTGCACCAGCATTCATCAACAGGTCATAGGTCTGGTCAAATACGATATCCACATCACTGTTCCCGGTGAACCTGGCATAATACTCAGGGGAGATGGCCGGCGCCCCTGCAATGACGAAACGGTACCCGGGAAACTGATTCATGACTGCCAGCATTTCGGGCAGGCAGTGCTTGATCTCTTCCTTCCTGCTGCCTGCCAGCAGGGCTATAATGGGACTATCATCCAAGCCGTTTCGGGAGCAGAATTCCTGCCGCTCCACAGCATTTGCCCTGCTTTCCTCCACCGCATCAACGATGGGGTTCCCTACATATTCTACGGGGTAATTGTACTGCTGGTAAAAATCAACCTCAAAGGGAAGGATGACATACATTTTATCGACATTCTCCTTGATGGTATACACCCGTTTCCTGTCCCATACCCATACTTTTGGAGAAATGTAATAGATCACCCTGAACCCTGCAGGCCTGGCAAATTTTGCTATCCTCAGGTTGAAACCGGAATAATCAATGAGTATCAGGGCATCGGGCTGGTATTCTGCAATATCCTGTTTACAGAACCGTAAATTACCGGATATCTTCCTAAGGTTGAAAATGACCATGAACAATCCCATGACAGCCGTCTGCCTGTAATGCCTCACCAGTGTTCCGCCTTCTGCAGCCATCAGGTCCCCTCCGAAATAGCGGAATTCCGCCTCCGGGTCCGATATTTTCAGTCCCTGCATCAGCTTGCTACCGTGCAGATCACCAGATGCTTCCCCTGCTATCAGATAATACTTCATGTTAGGAATTTTGTCAACACCACGATCAGAGCAAATAAAAATACAGCAACCAGCACACCTCTGGCGGAATAAAGATAATTCAGCCAGATAAAAATAAAAAATACAAGCAAATCAGGAACCAGGGAGAGGCTGATGAGGGAGCTGAGTTTTTTCCTTGATATATTGAATTCCACGAATTCGGGAAATGCTGTATCGGGAGATGATATTAAATAGAAAATGACAAGGGCCAGCAAAGGAACCAACATTCCGGCAATAAGCCCGAAAGTAAGGGTATTTAGCCGTGTCCATATGGTATTATCCTGATTCAATGGTCCATTTCCGTAATTGGTCCATCGCCCTGTAAGCGGTAAGGTCAACGTGTACCGGGACGATACTGACATAATTATGATGCAGGGCCCACTCATCCGTATCCTGTGCCTTAGGCTCCAGGTTCATAAATTCCCCGGTCAGCCAGAAATAATCTCTTTTCATGGGATCAACACGCTGTTCGAATTCCTCTTTCCACACACCCTTATTCTGGCGGCAGATCCTGATCCCCTTTATCTTCTGGTAGGTATTCACCGGGAAATTGACATTCAGGCAGGTATCCAGCGGAATACCTTTTTCCAGTGCGCTTTCCAGAATGATCTTCGCATATTTTACGATGGATCTGAAATTGGCCTCCGGTGAGTAATCAAGCAGGGAAAATCCAATGGACGGGATACCGTTAATGCAACCCTCCATGGCGGCTGCCATAGTACCTGAATAAATGATGCTGGAGGATGAGTTCGAACCGTGGTTGATACCGGCCAGGATCATATCGGGTTTCCTGTCACAGAGCTTGCTCAATGCCAGCTTGACACAGTCAACCGGTGTACCATTGCTGCTGTATACCTCAAGATTTTTCTGCTTTTCCAGTTCTTTCAGCCTGATGGGATATTTCACCGTAATGGCATGTGACATGCCCGACTGGCCATCCTCAGGGGCAATCACCATTACTTTACCATATGGTTGCACCATTTCGATAAGTGCCTCCAGTCCCCTGGCATGTATCCCATCATCATTTGTGATCAGAAATAACTTTTCCCTTTTAGCAGTCATACTGGCGAGTTTAATCAGGCTACAAATATAACATAAATCGTTTTTTTACCTACTTTTGCGTGATATTGTATCCCAAGGAATTTATCCATGAAAATTTCATATAACTGGCTGAAGGATTATATCAGTATAAGCCAGTCCCCTGTCGAGCTCGGGGATATCCTTACCAATATCGGACTGGAAGTGGAGGGTATTGAAGAAATTGAATCTGTCAGGGGCGGCTTAAAGGGATGTGTCATCGGCAGGGTGAAGACCTGTAAAAAACATCCGGATGCTGATAAACTGAGCCTGACAAAAGTGGATATCGGCGGCGAGAGGGACCTGGACATCGTTTGTGGTGCACCCAATGTTTTAGCCGGACAAATGGTTGTGGTTGCCACCGTTGGAACAACCCTCTACAAAGGGGATGAGAGCCTGACGCTTAAAAAAGTCAAGATCAGGGGGGAAATCTCTGAGGGCATGATCTGTGCAGAGGATGAAATCGGCCTTGGAACCAGCCATGAGGGCATCCTGGTACTGGAAAAAGATGCTGTGGCAGGTACACCGGCAAGTGAATACTTCGGTATCCGGACAGACACTGTCTTCGAACTGGGACTCACACCAAACCGCATTGATGGTGCATCGCATTACGGGGTGGCGCGGGACCTGGCAGCATTCCTGAAGCTCGGCGGACCGGTAACACTGACCAAACCATCAGCCGATGGCTTCCAGGTTGACAACCATGACCTGCCGGTGAGGGTAAGGATAGAAAATGAGAAGGCTTGCAGGAGGTATGCAGGTGTCACACTGACTGGTATCCAGGTTTCAGCATCGCCGGACTGGTTACAAAACAGGCTGCGTGCCGTAGGATTGAATCCGATCAACAATGTAGTCGACATTACGAATTTTGTGCTTTATGAACTGGGGCAACCACTGCATGCTTTTGATGCGGATGAGATCAAAGGCCGGACTGTTGTGGTCAAAACCCTGAAAGAAGGAACGAAGTTCACCACGCTTGATGAGGTGGGAAGATCCCTCTCGAAAGATGACCTGATGATATGCAACAACGAAGGGGGCATGTGTATTGCCGGTGTATTCGGCGGATTACATTCAGGGGTTACCGGGAAAACCAGGAATATTTTCCTGGAAAGTGCCTACTTCGATCCTGTTTATGTCAGGCGGACATCCAAACGCCATGGATTGAATACGGATGCCAGTTTCCGCTTTGAACGTGGCGCTGATCCGGAAATGACCCTGCTGGCCCTAAAAAGGGCGGCTATGATGATCAGGGAAATAGCAGGGGGTAAGATCTCTTCTGACATTGTCGATGAATATCCAAACAGGATCAAGCCATTCAGGGTGAAGGTTAAGTATGCCCACGTAGACAGGCTGGTCGGGAAAAAAATCGATAAGGACATAGTCAAACGAATTTTTGAAGCACTCGAAATATCCATTGAATCTGAAAGCAGGGATGGTCTGGACCTGATGGTCCCGGCCTACCGGGTGGATGTCAGCCGGGAAGCTGACGTAATCGAAGAGATCCTGAGGATATACGGTTATAACAATGTAGATTTCCCCTCCACCCTGACCTCCGTCCTGACCTATACTACAAAACCGGATAAGGAGAAGGTCATACAGATTATCTCCGATTACCTCAGTGGGAATGGATTCAACGAGATCATATGTAACTCCCTTACCAGGGAAGCCTATTACAGGGATGATCCGGCAGCTGTGGAACTATTCAATCCACTCAGTTCTGATCTGAACCGGATGAGGACAAGCTTGCTTTACGGTGGACTCGAAACCATCATCTTCAATATCAACCGGAAACGCCCCAACCTGAGGCTTTATGAATTTGGTAACTGCTACCAGATCCTGGCCGGAGCTGATCCGGATAAACAGGACGGCTACCGGGAAGAGGAAAGGCTTGCCCTCTTTGCCACGGGTCCCAGAAATACCGGTAACTGGATCGAAAAGGAACAGCCCGGCAACTTCTATGAGTTAAAATCATATGTTGAAGGTATCATGGGGCGCGTGGGACTGCATACAGGGATGATCGAGACCCAGGAGGTGGATAACCGGTATTTTAGCGACGGACTGACCTACTCGGTTAAGGGGATAAAAATTGCTGAGATGGGCATACTTGACAGCTCCCTCACCGGGCAATTTGATATCCCATCCACCGTGTATTTTGCGGATCTTGACTGGTCAGGGATGCTGAAGGCGATGAAAGGTTTTCAGATCACCATGAAAGAGATCCCGAAGTACCCGGAGGTCAGGCGTGACCTTTCCATGATCATTGATAAAGCAATCCCCTTCTCCAGGATCAGGGACATTGCCCTGAAATCCGGTAAGGAAATGGTCAGATCAGTCACTCTTTTCGACGTGTATGAAAGTGAAAATCTGGAAAAAGGCAAGAAATCATATGCAGTGGGAATTGTCCTTCAGGACGAATCAAAGACCCTGACAGACAAGGAGATCGACAAGGTCATGAACCGGCTGCAGGTGAACCTTGAAAAGCAAATCGATGCCCGTATCAGAGAGGCAACATGAAACCTAAAATAGAGATCATCGATGGTGATATAACACGGCTTGAAGTCGACGCCATCGTAAATGCTGCAAACACCTCACTGCTTGGCGGCGGCGGGGTTGATGGTGCCATTCACAGGGCGGCCGGTCCCGGACTGCTCGAGGAGTGCCGTACACTGGGGGGATGTCCCACCGGGAATGCCAGAATCACCAGTGCCTATAACCTTCCATCCAAATTTATCATCCACACTGTCGGGCCGGTTTGGAGAGGGGGACAGCACAATGAGGAAAAGCTGCTGGCAGATGCCTACAGGCATGCCTTATGGATCGCTGATAATACCAAATTCAAATCCATTGCCTTCCCTAACATCAGTACCGGCATATACAGATTTCCCAAAGAACTGGCTGCCGGTATCGCAATCTCAACTGCCTCAGAATTTCTTAAAACAGCCAAACACATTGAACGGTTGATCTTTTGCATTTTTGATCATGAGAACCTGCAGATCTACAGGCAGCATCTCATGCAATAGAACCGCTTAGCCTGTGGCCCTGTTGATTTTTGTTGAAACACGCGCTGGCGGGACCGTATCATGGAATGGGACTTGCATATAAAGAAATAATATATACCTTTACCTGTGTTAGCAGAATGATGATATTTAACTAAACACTTTAACCACTAAGCCTTTTCAAGCCTGGCTGCCAATTGGGCAGTCAGGCTTTTTTTTACACATAACCTTGCAATTTCACAGTTTTTAGATAAATTTTGTATGAATATTTTCCGGAAAATTGAATGGACAGCCCACATACGATGAATTGGCCAGTATCCGTGTACAGCTGGAACAACAGATAGCCAGGCTTGAAGAACAGCTGAAGCAGGAGGCTGAACTCAGGCAGCTTGAAGAGAAATATAAAAGACTGGTTGAGAGCCTGAGTGAAGAATACATTTTCTACTCACATGACAGTGCAGGCATGGTCACCTATGTGAGTCCCTCCATCACCAAGATCCTGGGCTATTCCCAGGAAGAATCGATGAGGAACTACAGGGAATTCCTGACCGATCATGAAATGAACCAGGAGGCACTCAAGCGTTCCAGGGCCAGCCTGAAAGGATTGGTCCAGCCTCCATTCATGAACGAACTGCATCATATCGATGGTTCTACCAGGATATTTTACAATACCGAGCTACCAATCTACGATGAAAACGGCAGGGTCACCGGTGTGGAAGGAATTGCTCATGATGTAACAAAGAAATTTGCTGCCGAGGAAGAACTGCGGAAGCAGGATGAGATCTTAAATCTCCTGGTTGACACCATTGAAGAAGTCTTCTGGATACATGACCTGAAGGCTGACCAATTGCTCTTTATCAGTTCAAAGTATGAACTGGTCTTCGGCAGGACGGCCGAAAGCCTCTATCAGAGCCCGGGGTCCTTCCTGAAATCGGTCCACCTGGATGACCGGGAGTACGTTAAAAAAGCCTACAAAAGAATAGGGAAAGGTTCCGGTCTGGATATGGAATACCGTATCATTGATCCATCCGGAAATGAAAAGCAGATCTGGACAAGGTCTTTTGTCATCCGGGATCACCGTAATAAACCTTCCCTGTCCATCGGTACGGCCCAGGATATAACACAGCGGAAAAAGTCTCAGCGTGAAAAGGACCTGCTGGCAGCCATTGTCGAAAATGTTGAGGACCATGCCGTGATCAAGGACACCGGCCTGAAAGTCATAGCTTCCAACAGGGCCAATACTGCCGCCGCCGGCAAGAAAACGGCAAATCAGTTAATTGGGAAGACTGATCTGGAGATTTATGGAGATTTGGATCATGTGAGGCAATACATGGACGATGACCGGAAGGCAATGAAGCTGAAGCTTGGGGAAACACTGGTGAATGACCAGGTATTCATGTACCCGGATGGCAGGAAAATCCATTCCCTGGTCAAGAAATTCCCCATTTATGATGAACAGCAGAAACTGATCGCTGTAGCATCCATATCCAGGGATGTGACCAACTATAAGAATACCCTGGAGGAGCTTTTCAGGAGCGAACAGAAGTACAGGCTGCTGATTGAAAACCAGGGTGAAGGTATTGGCATGGTCGATCCGGATGATCAATTTATTTTCGTAAACCCCAAGGCAGAAGAAATATTCGGTATGGCCACGGGCAAACTGGTTGGAAAAAAGGTCTTTGATTTCCTGTCCCCTGCTAACAGGAAATTCATCAGGGATCAGACCGATCAGCGAAAGAAAGGAGCCGAAAACACCTATGAGCTTGAGATCATTCGTCCCGATAAGGAAAAAAGACAGATCCTTGTTACCGCAACCCCGCAGTACGAAGAGGGTGAATTTTCCGGGACCTTTGCTGTCTTCAGGGATATGACAGGATGGGAAACCCAGGAAACCAAGTCAGCAAAGGACAAGTTTATTTCCATCATAGCCCATGATCTTAAAAACCCCCTGAGTTCCATCCAGGGCTTCTCTGACCTGCTCATGAAAGATTATTCCTCTTATGACCCGGAGGAAGTGCTCACCTTTGTAAAAATGATCCATGGAGCATCCAGGCAGGCACAGAACCTGCTTAACAATTTACTGGACTGGTCAATGTCGCAGACAGACCGGATCAAATTTGAGCCAACCGGCATCGATGTATGCCAGGTTGTAAAATCTGTATTCAAGCTGTATAAGCTAAATGCACATGAAAAGAACCTGCAATTGCATAACCGGGTGAATCAGGGTACCATGGTGTACGGAGACCGGAATATGGTTAGCACCATTGTACGGAATCTCATTTCCAATGCTATAAAATATACCAGGCCCAGGGGAAAGATCATTGTCTGTACAAAATCATCCAGGAATGTAATTCAAATCCTTGTGGCAGACAATGGCATCGGTATCCCTGAGAATATGGCCGGAAAATTATTCCGGATCGATGAACAGGTTACCCGGACAGGCACCGCCAATGAGGAGGGAACCGGACTTGGATTGATCCTTAGCATGGAGTTTACCAGGAAAAACGGGGGGACCTTAACGGTCAGCAGCAAACCCGGAAAGGGGAGCACATTTACGCTTCAGCTCCCCAGGTTTCGCCCGGAACAGTGATTCTCCGGATTGTCAGAATTCAACCCGGTGTATGATGGCAGGAATGATGCCCATCTATTTCTCCCACATATGGTTGATCAAACTCACCGTTGTATCAACCAGCATTTGACCCCCTATTGGACCTATCCTGGAAACCAGGGCGCTATACTGCCCCCCTGAAATACCTCTTGCTGTCGGCAGGTAATCCCCCTGATCCCCGCTTAATTGAACCACAAAGGTTTGATTAGCTTTACTCCTTCCTTTAATACTAAACCCATAATCCACATATAATTCAAAAGGATTAGAGGCAATTGCCACATCTCCAAGACGAATTATATGCAGTTCCGTATGATAATAAGGGTGTTTGTCCTGAGTTGCATAGATGTCTAATATGCGTTCATTAATTTTTACGATGCCATAATCAGATTCTTTATTATCCCATGGACCGTATTCCATTGTTTTTTCATTCTCGTGCATTTCTTCAAGGAATCTATTCCATGCTGTATTGGGAGAATTTTCGTCTTCAGGTTCCCTGGAGCGTATTTCACTGACTAGTTTAAGGGCTTTATTGTATTCTTCCTCGCTTACTTTTCTTGTAGGAAGTCCAACATCATTAACGGTATGTTTAAATATTGGAGATGTTTGAATGATGTTCATTGCCTCGGGATAAGCTGCATCAATTACCTGAGCCAGTCTTCCTCCAATCTCAACTATTCCGGGAATATCCCACATGTTGGGTTCACCAGCTTTATAACCGCGAGGCAGATCACGAGGGGATAAATCACCGGCAGCACCAATTTGAGCTAGAACATAAACATCTTTAGCGTATTTATTGTGAACGTGCTTTCTGACTTCGCTCCAGTAATCTGCTGAAACAAAGTATTTGGCTTCAGTAACCTGTGCCGGACAGGATACATTCATAATTATTCCTGTCAGTTCCTTATTCAGATCCCAACAGAAAAGCATGTCAACTCCAGGATCACTGGCCCCTTCCATTCCGATAAAATCTTCCCTGTCAGTTGCACCATACATTTCTGCAGTACCATTCGCATATTGAACCCGTCTGTTATGACCGACAACTGCATATCCTAATCCCCTGCTGATTCCTGCCGGCTTACGATTATTCCAGGCTGTAACTACTACTTTGGACAGTTTGTCTGACAACAATTTTTTAAACAGGGCATCTGGATTTGAATTAAAATCAGGATTGGGGGCAGAATGTGTATGTGTTGCATTCAAAAAGAGTTTTCTGATATCAAAATCCGGAATTTGCTCCTTAATGCTAATTCTTAATGAATCCTGCAATGCTCTTGGAATATTCACCAGATCCACAGATACCATTATAGCCTGCTCTTTTTTACCCTTATCATCCGTAGATTCAATTGCGCATGCAGTTACTTTCAGCTGACTTTGTACATATGTTGATATCCTTTCGTAATATTGGCCGCGCAATGATACCGGTCCGTCCGGTGTAATATCTTCCATAGCCCAGCCTATGCGTAGCCCTCCATCTTTCAATTTATTATTTTCAGAACAGTTCGTAAAAGAGAATACCATTAGAATTGATATTATAAGAAGCGGTATTGATTTTTTAAGTTGTTTCATAATTTTATTCCAGGATTAATGGTTTCGGATTCTTTATATACAATGCAGGTCGAACTTTCTCCCCTTTGTGTATGGGATCGCCAAGTTCTTTACAAACTTTTTCAGCCTGCTGCAATAACCTTTGTACTACTTCAGGAAATTGCTCACTCATATCATGCTCTTCTTTAATATCCTTACTTAAATCAATTAATTTCAGCCTGCTGCTGCCATAAAATTTATATTTATCTCCGCCATCGTATTTATTATCCAAAGGCAAATGCAGTTTCCAGTTTCCTTCTCTCACTGCCTGTAGCTGATCCATGGAATAATAATAGAAAAAGTCATGGGGAGTTTTGGCGCTTTTATCCCCGGATACCAGGGACCAGATATTTTTACCATCTATAATTCGATCCTGGGGAGTCTGTGCCCTGGCAAGAAAAGCAAAAGTGGGCAGCCAATCCATCATCGTGCAAAGCTCATTGTTTGATATGCCTTCCGGAATTGTACCCGGCCATTGCACAACACAGGGGACACGCATACCCCCTTCCATAGTACTGTATCCCGCACCTGAAAATGGTTTATTGCTGCCCAGTCCGCTGCTTCCTGCACGCCCAAGTGGCGATCCATTATCAGAAGTGAAAATAATCATAGTGTTTTTCTCTATCCCCAATTCCTTTACAGTTTTGACAATCTGCCCTACCGACCAGTCAATTTCTTCGATTGCATCTCCATATGAACCATTGGCTGATTTACCAGAAAAAGCCTCATCCACAACCGGAATGGCACTGCTTCCGGGGAGATTATGAGGGAAATATAAAAAAAATGGCTGATCTCTGTTTTCCGTAATAAAACGGATAGCTTCCTTAAGGTATCTTCTGGTTGTTGTTGTTAAATCAGTTGGTGCTTCAATTACTTTTTTGTTCTGAACAAGTGGTAAATCCGGCCAGCCTGGGTTGTGATTTCGTGGAACCATGTCTTCGCTATAGGGAATCCCATAAAAATAATCGAATCCATGACTTAAGGGTAAGCATTCCGTCTGGTCCCCTAAATGCCATTTACCAATGCATGCGGTTGCGTAACCTGCATCTTTAAGTATTTCAGCAATGGTAGTTTCCCGGGGGTTCAACCCTTTCGCAGAAACAGGATATAACACCCAACTCTCATTTTCATCCATATGCATATCAACCCTTTGTGCATAACAACCAGTCATTAAGCTGGCTCGTGAAGGAGTACATACTCCTGATGAGGAATACAATGAGGTCAGACGAATCCCTTCATTTGCCAGATTGTCAATGCTGGGCGTCCTGTGAAGTTCAGAGCCGAAACAAGCAATATCACCATAACCCATATTGTCGGCAAGAATGAAAATAAAATTTGGCATTTCAGTCTCTGTACAAGTTTTATGACATCCAAACTGAAGGACGTATAAGAAAAACATCCCAATAAAAGTCATAAGCCTGTTTTTTAACAAGACACGATGTTCCATTTGATTTACAATATCAATTGTTTTTAATTTCATTTGGCACTGATTCGATTTCGGTATCCTTATACAACTTCGATATTCTTTAAAAAACAAAAATCATTTAAGGCCTGTACATGGTTCCCATAAGCAATGATATAATGCTGTCCGGAAATTTTTTGTGTAAAATCTTCCATCGAAGTATCAAGGAAAATTTCAAGACTTGGCAGCTGAGGGGCAGGATAATCCCATCCAGCTTCTTCCCAGGATTTTAATTTTCCCTCACCAGTACAGATATGCATGGTATATTGATTTCCCGTATTTGACAACCGGGCAATTGTAAGTTTACCGGTCTTCATTGTTGATATATTTAGAAGTCCACCGCTTATATTACCAAATGCAGCTGGTTTAACTTTCACTTTCCCATCTACGACTTCAGCAGGGACAAAATCTGGCACTCCCAAAAGGACACTATCCTCGAAGAATTCATAAAATTCAAGGTAAGCAGCGCATTGTCCGGTAATATGCTTTACTATCAATTGTGTAACAGCCCCCATTGCATCGTTTTCAGGGATAGTACATAACTTCAGTTCATCCGAAAGCAACATGAAAATCATTGCAGGAGGAAAATCTAATAACTTTTTCATCCCATCAACATCTTTTAAAGATATGGCATCGAACTCACTGGCTTCGGCAATTTTTTTAATTGCCAGATAATAGCTTACGCCCTTATTTAAGAACTCTTCATCGGCTGGTTTCTCAAAATCCCATTCCCTTTTAATTTTATCTATTAATGGCTGAATCTCTTTGCTTACAAAATTTTCGCTCAATTGAAGCATTTCCAGTATTTCAAAAAACTCTATTTCTGTTCCTATTTTAGCTTTTAGAGATAGTCCCTCATATAGCGTATTGTATAGATTCATGTCACGAAATCCCATCATTCCCACTTTCGTGCTTTCCATTGAAATTACAGCGCTGGCAGCAAGTGCGAAACTTTCAATTTTGTCTAATGGAGATGGTTTCCCTATGATGTTATAAATGTATTTGAACCTGTATCCCAGATCATCAAATACCTTTCTAAGTGCAGTCGTCCCGGCTTGAGGCGCAGCAGTAATCAAACGACCATCCTCAATATCTCCGGCAAGACCCCACAAAATCATTGGTTTACTCTTAAATTCATTGGTAACTGCAATAACTGCATGTGATGGGATCCAACCGGCAATGCAAATGATCAGAAAATCAAAATCGTCCTTTTTCAGGTCTTTTATGGCTCTTTTAACATCAGTTCCTTCAGGATCGTCTGTAACATGGTCTGTTGTAACTGTTTCAATTCCCAGAGATTTTACTTCTTCCAGGGCCTTTAAGCATTTTGCTAAAATTAATTCTTGTGGGGAATTAACCTCGCCAAATCCAACAAATGCTGCTTTAACAATGTTTTTATTCATTTTCATTTTGTGATTTGAAATGATTTTACCCAGTTTATATCGAACTCATTTTAAACTAATAACAAGAGTATCACCAAGCGCGTATGCAAACAAATATTTGGGAAATGCCGGTTAAATATTATTCATTTGTTTCAGTATCCGGTAATGAAAATATGATATCGTATCCTGAAGATTCGAATGATCGATAATATTTATATTTTCTTCAGGATCGTTTTCGTGATCATAAATCATTCTGTCAATACTATTCCCCTCATTATCAAACCATTCGGTATATAAGTATCGTTTAGTTATTACAGATTCACCCTTATGAAAGCGAGAATAGACTGCATTTTCCCAAAGCAATCCGGGATCTTCCAGAAGAGGGACAAAACTTTTTCCATGGAGCTGATCCGGCAATGACAGACCTGCCAGTTCACAGAGAGAAGGATAAATATCAATAAACTCAACCAAGCCTTCTGTTTTTGATTGTCCCTTAAATCCCGGAGGTCTGATAATTAAAGGTGCATTTAAAGATGTTTTAAAATTAGCGTGCTTACACCATAAAGCATGTTCTCCCAGTTGCCATCCGTGATCACCCCATAAAATCACAATGGTATTTTCAGCCAGTCCCAGTTCTTCCAATGCATCTAAAACTTTACCAATTTGTGCATCAACATAACTGACAGAGGCATAGTAGCCACGGATCAGCTCATGTGCCATTTTATCGGGAACAGCTCCTTTCTCCGGAATTCCAGCATAGGCGCGAAGTTCTGTAAAGTTATGCATTGCATTTTCAGGTACATTTTTGGGTGGATAATAGTTACCTGGTAAATGAATTAATTCTTCAGGATATAGATCCCAGTATTTTCGTGGTGCATTAAACGGCAAATGAGGTCTTAAGAAGCCAGTCGCCAAAAAGAAAGGTTTATCCTGCTTTTTCAATTGTTGCAGCTTTTCAATAGCCCGCAATGCTATTTTTCCGTCATGATATGACTCATCATCAACATCTTCTGTCTCAAAAGGGAAAGCTCTTTCAGGCCCGGAGGCAGTGGCCATAATTTTTTTGTTCTCATCAGAAATATAATCCAGGTAACCAGTTTCTTTTGCCGGATTCCAGGGTTCTTCCGACCAACTTTCGGGCATATCATCAATATGATGAAAAACTTTGCCCAGTGACAGCGTATAGTATCCGTTATTTTTGAAATGTTCAGGTAAGCTAATTGCATCGGGTGCATCATCTTGTGCATATGTATACCAGGTCACAAATCTATTCATTGACGGTCGGATCCCTGTCAGGAGACTTGCTCTGGAAGCTCCGCATACCGGAACATTACAATAAGCATTGATAAAAGATAATCCTTCCGCAGCCAGTTTGTCAATATTGGGAGATTTTATCTGAAGATGCCCGTAACAGCCCAGTTCAGGTCGAAGGTCATCCACTGCAATAAATAAAATATTGGGTTTCTCCGGTTCCGTCTTTTGTACCGGATGGCAGTTTATCATAAAAAATGCAAGCAAGAAATATATCAATAAATGTAATTTTTTCATCCGTCCTTAATTATTTTCATTATGAAATAATTCATCGACCAGATCTACGGTTCTATCCACTAATATCTGACCACCTTCAGGGCCTAAAGGACAACTTTGTGGAATAGCACTGTAACCACCTCCATGAACAGCCTTTATTGTAGGCACGTAATGTCCGGGCCCAACAAGTTGTATTGTAAAAGTTTGCAAAGCCTTGCTGCGTGCTTGCATGCGAATTCCATAGTCAGTAAAAAGCTCAAATGGATTTGTGCATATTACAATGTCTCCTATGCGCAGTACATGTATTTCTGTTTCCAACTCAGGCTGAGAATCTTCTTTTTGTCTGTCATAGCGCTTAACAATATCAGCATTCCATGTCTTCCGTGTTAAAATCTTATTTGCTGCATTTGGGTCTGCATCTATCAGGGCTGCATATTTATCACGTTCTGCTTTTGCAAAAAGATACGCTTCCTCTGTTATCACGAACATTGGTAAATTGAGTGTTTCAACCTTGTGGGTTAATTGTACATCTGTCAGTCCTTGGTCTTTTACGGCTTCATATGTCTCTTCAACAGCCAGAACAATACGCCTCCCTATTTCTTCCAAACGGGTTAAATTACGTAGTTCCCTCATTCGCTCTTCAGCTGATACACGGTAAATAATATGTGGTGACTGATCGCCTGCTGCACTTATCCATCCAAGTACACACAGGTCAGATCCAAAACGTTGTTTTAACTTCTCACGTACAGGATGCCAGTAGTCAGCATTAATAGCTAACCGGCCCTCAACTTCCTGTGCAGGGCAACCAACGCTAATTGTCATAGCAATTAATTTACCCCTCTTATCCCAGAAGAAAAGCATATTTATATCATCATCTGCCATACCCTCCAGACCCGTAAAATCAGGAGAATTGGTTTTTCCATACATTTGCGCTGTTATGTTTCCAAAAGGACCCGGATCGATAGCCTCTTTTGAATAAACTACTCTGCGATTATTTGCAATTGATGCATGTCCCAGTCCCCATGTAACACTTCCGGGTGCACGACTTTTCCATGCCTTAACAATAGCCTCCGTTACCTGTTCTACAAAGAAAGCCTGGTATTCTTCAACCTGTAAAACTCCCTCCTTTGGAATCGGGTATAGAAATGTTGAGTTTGAGCCATTCTCTAAAACTGGTGCTGTATGCGTGTGTGTTGCATTCAGAAAAATTTTTTTTACATCCAGATCCGGTAACTGTTTTTTTACTTCCTCGCGAACCATCTTACTATAAACAGCAGGAATATACACCACATCGCAGGAAACCATTATGGCCATATCCAGAGAATTATTCTCATCCCGTGACTCCAGAGCCACCACATTGGCTGTCAATGGTGTTTCAATTGTATCTGCTATTCGCAGGTAAAACTGCCCGACCAAGGCTACAGGAAGTGTGGGAGTTATGTCGGTTTCAGCAGTACCGATATGTAGTTCCTCTGCATTCAGATTCGCTGCAAAACATAGTGCTGTAAGAAAAGGAATTACTCTCATAATGTTATTTGTTAATGATGAATATCGAATCTTGTAATCTAATATCCTCTGCAGATGCCCCTATCATAATTTCAAACTCTCCGGGTTCAACCACATAATTCATATTTTTATTCCAAAGGCCAAGCTCTTTGCAGGGAATTGTAAAATTTAGAGTTACGGTTTCATTTGGGTTCACTTTCACTTTTTTAAATCCTTTCAGTACTATAACCGGAGTTGTTACTGAACTGATTTTATCATTTATATAAACCTGAACCACTTCTTTACCGGTTACAGCACCAACATTTGTAAGATTTACCGATAATGTTACCGTATCTGTTTGTCGTAATTCCTTTTGCTTGATTATCAGATCGGAATATTCAAATTGCGTATAGCTTAAACCAAAGCCAAAAGGGAACAAGGGATCAGTTGAAGAATTGACATAATCTCTTCCCGGTTTTTCTTTAGTGCCAGGTTTTTGATATGTGCCTCTTCCCGAAGGTTTAAAATTATAAAATACAGGTACATGACCAACACTTTGAGGAACAGATACCGTAAGTTTCCCTGAAGGCACCACCTCTCCAAATAAGATGCGGGCAACGGCATTACCTCCTTCTTCTCCTGGATACCACGCCTCGAGGATAGCAGGGATATGTTCTTTTTCCCATTTAATGCTGTATGCCCGTCCGTGAACCATAACAAGGACGACCGGTTTTCCTGTTTTGTATATAGCCTGTATTAATTCGGGTTGAATGCCTGGAGGAGTTAATTCAGTCCTGTCATATCCCTCCCCACATGTTGGATAAGCGCCTTCGTCAGATAGTTCTCCCCATCCTGTGCCTGCCAATGACATGCTTGTCCCACCAATTACCAATACAACCACATCACTTTTTTCTGCAACATTAACAACTTTTTGAAATCCGCTCTTATCGAGATCCGTGATACCACAGCCCTTTGCATAGTTAACCTGGATCTTATCCTGTGTTATATTCTTTATCCCTTCGAGAATAGTAACCCCCGAAGAATTATCTTTTGTGATACTGTAATCTCCGTATTGTACCTGGTTAGCATTAGGACCGATTACAGCAATCGATTTCAAGCCAGAGAGGTTCAGAGGCAATAAATTATTCTGGTTTTTAAGCAATACTATGGATTCCTCAGCTATTTCGCCTGCCAGCTTAATAGATTCTTTACTATGAACAAGATCAGATATATTTTTCGGTGCTACGTAAGGTTTATCGAACAAACCTGCCCTGAATTTAACAGCAAGAATATTTCTTACAGCTTCATCGACCAATGCCTCAACTTCTATATCACTTTTTGCCAGATTTACCAACTCTGAATAAGCGTAATTACTCCCCTCCTGGTCAACTCCGGCCTTCAATGCAAGAATTGCAGTTTCAGCTTTATTAGCAGTAAGTTTGTGAGAATACTGTAACCTGGCGACTGCACCATAATCAGCAAACACATAGCCTTTAAACCCAAATTCCTTCCGTAAAATATCACGAAGAAGATATTCGCTGGCATGTACAGGAATACCGTTTACTTCATTATAAGCAGGCATTATTGAATAAACGTTGGCTTCTCTGACTGCTTTCTCAAAAGGATATAAATGTAAATCCCTGAAATCTCTTGGACCTACTTCTACTGGTGCTATGTTAATGCCTGCTGTCGGAGTACAATACCCCACATAATGTTTTGCGGTGCCAATCAGATGGTTCTCCGGAATATAGTCTTTAGTTATTTCAGGATCTCCTTGCATCCCTATCACAAATGCTTTACCCATTTCAGCAACCAGGTACGGGTCTTCTCCAAAACATTCCTTGACCCTGCCATATCGGGGATCTCTTGCAAGGTCAAAAAGTGGTGAGAAGGCTTGGTCACACCCGGATAAGCTGGCTTCAAAGGCTATAACCTCTGCCATTCTTCCAATCAATTCCGGATTCCAGGTGCTTCCCTGTCCAATTGTCTGTGGAAAATTAGTTGCATCAGAAGCCAATTGTCCATGCATACCACTCAATTCTACCTGAATGGCAGGAATGCCTAATCTTGTATTTTTCCTCAGGTACTGATCTGCCGCTTCTGAATACCTGGCAATTCCATCAACATCAATTGCCCTGCTCTTCAAATCATCCCAACGCGGAGGGTCCAGACAGCCAATGCTTTCTCCATTAAATAAATCTTCAAGAGATTCGTCAGTAATTCTACCCTTTTTATCCTGTTTTAAATTGACCAGGGTAAGCTTTAGCATTTGCCTGACTTTCTCTTCAATAGTCATCCGCTGAACTAAATCATCTACCCGTTCCTCTACTTTTAACTTTGAGTTTTTATAGGGAATGATTTGTCCATGCAGGGTTTTAAATGAAAGAGTATTTAATACAAATAACAAAACTGCAAAGCTGATTTTTATTTTGTTATTTATATTAACGGAAAAGGGACAGGCGGGCATACCGGGTCTTTTATAAATTTTGTATTAAATAATACATTGATTGATATTCTTTCCCTATCTCAAAGCTGAATATTCCATCTTTATATTCTGAGGGGATATAACCGGTTAAAAATCCCTGGGGATTAATAGCCATTACACGCAGGTTTCTTTTATCAGTCTCAATCTCAATTGTTGCTTCAATTATCTCAACCTGGATGGGACCATGTCCAACATCCAACTGTTTTGTGTGATCCTCATTGTATTTGCTGTTGGCATTGTCAGCTCTTCCCACCGCCGTAAGGAGCATGTTCGCTGAACTCTTTATAGGTTCATCGGTCAGTGTACTTATAGCTACTGTAGCAAAATCAGTCTTTACATTGATTTTCAGATTAGTTAAGGCCAGGGTCCCTTCTTTTCCCAGGAAGCCATAAACCGCTTTGGTATTAGGAGAGTCTATCCATCCGATTTTCTTTTTCAAGTTCCTGTACAACTCTTTAGTATCTGACAGTACCTCCCTCTTATCAACATCCACTACAAATTCATCAGGATTAATTACTATATCTCCTTTGCCTGTCATTCCTGGCAAAACCATCTCAACCCTTTGTTTTTCCGGTGTAAGCCGCAGGGCTTTAATTCCTGAACCTAAATCGAGATCATTGAGTTTTACATCAACAGTTTTTTCTGAAGGTCTTACATCGCCTCTTCGCATTATTAGCGCTGCATGGTAGAATAATCCAAATTTTGCCGGGTCATTAAAGGCATCAAATACTCCTCCTCTGTAATAAACGCCTCCTATAGCATCTGATGTTATTGGTTTTCCAATCATGTTTACATTTTCGTCTTTCGAATATCTATATGTATGAATACAGTATCCGCCCCAGCCCTGAAAAGACCCTACAGCAGCCAGCAAAAGAGAACTCTCTGCCCTCCATTCATTGGGCCATGGGTTATCCCATTCAGAAACAAAAAAAGGTTTGCCAGAAACCCTGTAAAAAGCCAGATTTGGCAGCATATTATTAGCACTGCCTGTCATTGAATTATTTTGAAATGATTTGTCATTCATTTTCCAATTCCAAGAATACCAATATGCATGGCTATCTGTGAAATCCCCAACCAACTGAGCAGACAAATGTGCTCCACTTCTACTCCAATTGGTCCCTGCTATTGGTATCTTCACACCTGTTTCACGCATATGCAGCATCATTTCCTTATAGTACTCTATGGTGACAGCCACAAAAAAGTTTTGGATATTTTTATCGGCCTTATCAAATTCCACTTTCTCTTTACTTACCTTTATTTTATTACCTGCTGCCCACTCCCTGTATAATCCTTCCAATTCCGTTCTGTATGGCTCCAGCGTTACATTCTGTGAAAATAAATCATTCTCATTAGTAACCTCGACAAGAACTATTGCCGGATCATCCTTATATGCCAGCTTTGAATATGGGTTTATATGTGTCCATAAATCATAGTTGAATTTTTTCTGAAGCTCTATCAGTCTCCTGTTATATGTACTATATGGTTTTGCAGCATCCGCAAGTTGATCCGCTGCCTCAACTCCATCTCCGGTTTTAAACCTTCTGTATGTCAACAGGTCCATATAGACATAAATTCCCTCCAGCTTCAAACAATGGATAAGGTAATCAAGCCTATCAATACTCTCAGGGTCAAAAGTCAATGTATTGGATTTATTTTCGCCCTTGGCAAATTGGAATATATTGGGCGTGGACCACTCAGCATCCATCTGATGAAACCTGACCATGTTAACTCCTATCTTGGCCAAACGCTTTGCTACCTTTTCGCTGTGATCATGCGATGGAAAGCTCTGTGCGCTATTGAAGTTTGTACCCCAGAACCTCGCTTCTGTTCCATCTTCGAACATAAACTTATCGCCTTCTACTTTTAAAAACCCATGTTTCCCGGCAGGCTTTTCATCTTTGTAAACAAACGATAAATCAATGGGCATATCATCCCAGGGAAGTGTATAGGGTATGGTCTTGCTTACCTTATTTCCCTGTTCGGTAGTGTCAGAAGTAACATAAGGTGAATTACTTTTAACAGAAACATAAATAACGGTAAGCAGAATAGCAATTAAATAAACTTTCAGTTGAGGAAATAGCGATCCCTTTCGTGAACTTCTTACGTAAATGTTAAGGCTTAACTTTTTATTCATAATTATTTATTTTTTTAGTTCATTGGTTCGTTAAACTTTGATATGTATGGATTAGTACTTGCCGTATTTTCCACTCATCACTTTCTTGACTGCTTCCAAATAACTAAACCCATATTTCATATCTGGTAAAAGGTAACCTCCTTCAACCCATTCATTCCATGAAAAAACCGTGATTAATTTCGGCTGATCGGGATGATTGTCACAATACTCTTTTGTTTTTTGCAAAAATGCAGCAAAACTCTCTGGTGATTTGTTATAATGTACCAGGTCTTTTGCCCCTTTTTGAGGGAATCTTGGAGTGTCATCCCATCCTATGCTGGTGTTTGGAAAATAGGGTATTGAAAGTGCAGAATCCCATTGTTTTCTTCGTTCCATGGCCTCCGTACCCCACTGAATATAATCTTCCGGATGTGGGCCACCCCAGTTATACTTGGTAATGCTGTTCACCCCTAATGATTCTATCAGATTAATCAAATTAGCGCGTGGTGCCCCATTGCCTATTAACTGGATATGAAGACCTGGGAATCCGGCTTTTATTGTTTCTGCCCTGAAATAATCGAGGGCTTCAATTGTTTTCTCCAGGCCGCCAAAACCCTCAATAAGATTGTGGAGGCTGAAAATAGAAAACACAGGTTCCTGGTCAATCTTGAAATAGTTGGGTTGCATAAAATACTGATCGATTACTCTTTCAACAATAGTTTTGAAATTCTCCAGGTCAACTGCCCCGTCCCATAGCAATGAAGTATCATCCTGATATTTGTGTACGTTCCAGTAATTTCTTTTTACATCATGATTTGCCCACATGACGTAAAATTTCATTTTCTCGTTATTCTTCGCTTTAAGAAATCCATTGTTAATACAGCTTTCCAAAAATGCACCCCCGCCAAACCAGTACCAGTCAAATATAAAGACATTGACCCCATGTCTGGTGGCAGCATCAATCCACTTTTCCATCACTTCCGGATCATCGTCCATTTCGTAACCCCATAAAGGTTGTTTGGGCTGGTAATGCCCCTCAAACCTGGGGGTTCCTTTTTTGATTATTTCCCATTCCCCAATTCCTTCGGGCCATAACATTTCGCCAAAACGTTCGTCATGGTGGTTGGATGGCCAGATGTAGGCAGCCACATCATAGCCATAATCAGTTTGTTCACCCAATTCCTGTTTTGAAGTTGTGCATTGGCAGGCAAGGACCAAAAGGGTCCCGGAAATTAAATTACGTAATGTTTTCCAATTCATTTTCGAAGGTTTTATAGGGTTTTAACATATTATGATAGTCCATAGAAAGCCTCAGCATTATCATGGAATAGCTTGCGTTGTTCCTCCATGGGGCGCATTGCCACCACCTCTTTCAGCGTTTGTATCCAATTGGCCAACGGCATATTCCTAAGCACCACGGGCCAGTCCCCTGCGAAAACCACCCTGTCCGGGCCAAATTGATCCAGGCAATGATTGATAATCGGTGCCAGGTTCTCGGCGGCCAGAGGATAATCCGGCACATGTGCGGCGATTCCCGATATTTTACAAATCACATTCGGCCTTTGTGCCAGGGATTCAATATCCCTGATCCATTTGTCCCGGTCATGTTCCGGTTCCCTTGGTCTTTCTTTGCCTTCGGGGAAAAATGCTACCGGGTCGGCAGCACCGCAATGATTTAGCACAAAGGGTGTACCCGGACATTCATCGACAAGCCTTGCGCCAATGGACAACCATTTGGGTGGGAGTCCAAGGTCAAAACTGAATCCCATATCCCCAAGCAGCCTGATATTATCGATAACCCGTTGTTCAATAATTTCACGGCCAGAGCTAAAGAAATATCGTATTCCTTTCAAATATTGACTTCCTTCATGGGTTTCCATATACTCCGCAAATCCATCTTTTGTCGGATCGGTGGCAATCACGGCTGCTACTATTAGATTATCCGTATCCCTGCAGAGAGCCAGGGCCCATTCTGCCTCCTCCTTACGCTTCTCAGGTGGTGCACCGACCTCCATGTAAATGGCTTTCACCACGCTCTGGTCTGCAACGGCTTGAAGGTAGTCATCCATCAGGAAATCCCTGTCAATGGGAGGCCTGACCCAGGTCAGTTTCAGCATTTCCAGGTCCCATAGATGCACATGAGTGTCAATAATTGGGAAGGCGATATCCTTTTTACATGAGGAAATGCACATGGATGGCAGAATGGCCGTGAGAGCAGTACTTTTGATGAAACTTCGTCTGTCCATATTGCGTCTATAGTAAAAGACTTTTTCCAAAATTATCTATATAACTCAGTAATAATTTCCACATTCCTGGTTGTTCTCTCCCAGCCAAACAGAGTTTATTAGTTCCAGAGTTTCTTCTACAAGTTCCTGTCCACCTTCAGGACCTATCAGGGTGCTTGCCGGCACCGCACCGTATGCGCCTCCCTCAATTGAACGGGGTGTAGGGATATACGAACCACTGCCGGAAAGCTGTACTATAAATGTTTGTATTGCGGAACTGCGCCCTTTGATCCGGATGCCATAATCCAGATAAAGTTCAAACGGGTTGGTCGCCATAACCATATCCCCCAAACGTACGATATGGACTTCTACCGGCATTCTGGGTTGAAGCTTTTGCTTCTCATAACGCTCTTTTACTCCATAGCCTCTTTGCATTTTCCGATGAGTCTTTGTTATTTCAGTATACCATCTTGGCTTCTGTTTAATGCCGGGGTTTTCCTCGATTTCAAGGAGCATCTTTTCGTACTTGTTTTTCCAATCCTCCGCTTCCTGAAGTGCCGTGTTAACATCCTCTTTTCCAATCAGCCGCCTCGACAGTTCTACAATTTCCATTTGATGTGCAAATACAGGATCCCAATCTATGTTGTCTTTCATATATGGCAATACAGAAGTAACCGCATCAGATATACGCATTGCAATTTGTTTCCTCTGCCCCATACTTCCCCTGCCCGTTCGCAGACTATCTGTATCCATTAATCGCTGCATTCGTTCTTCTGCCTTCCCATCAACCATTACATGGGGCGATTGATCGCCGGCAGCACTGCATTGTGGCAAAATAAAAACATCCTTGCCAAGACGTTGACTTAGTTCAACCCTCGTGTCATGCCAATAATCCGCACTTAAAAAATATTTACTCTCGCTAACCTGTGAAGGACAGGCTATATTTATTACAACTCCTGTTAATCTACTCTTTTTATCCCATGTGTAAAGCAAATTAACAGAATGATCCTCATATCCTTCAATATGGCTGAAATCCCCAGTGTTAGTTTTTTTATACATAGTTGATTTCTCGCTCATATCTACAGTCAGGCGATTATGCCCGACAACGGCATGTCCCAGCCCATAATTTATGCCACCAGGTTTTCTGTTTTTCCATGCCTGCTCGGCTGCTTTTGCAATTCTTCCGGAAATAAATGCCAGGCATTCTGAAAATTCCATGGCATTCAGCTCAATGCCATAAACACTTTTAATATCTGATGTTTCAGAAGTATTATCCAGGGATTCTTTAGAAACCTCGTTGCTTCCTGAATATTGAGGGCCGGAATGGGTGTGAGTTGCATTAAGAATGATCTGTTGTGGTAAAAGGTCCGGCAGCGTCTTTTTTAACAGTCCCCTGACGGTATCCCGCAAATCATCACTGATAGTAACCAGATCGCAACTAATCATTATCACCTTGTCTGAGGAAGTCCTATTATTATACTCTAAAGCCAATGCCGTAGATGTTACAGGATCCATTATCTCTTCCGCAATCCTGGCATGGAACTGCCCCCGAAGAATTACCGGTATATCAGGTGTAATGTCCTCCGACGCCCATCCAATATACAGATTGTCCATGCCGGATCCTTGAAGTCCGGTTTTATCACCCTTATTACCTGTACAACAGTAAAATGATAAAGTCACAATGGGGAAAAATAAAACCGGAATTAGAATTCTAAAGTTTTTCATAATCATTACTTATTTAATGGCAATGTTTTTACTGACGCAAGCATATTATCTGTCCTGATATATGAACTATACTTTTTCGCCTAAAGTTTTATCTAAAACAAAGTATGGAAATTATAAATAAAACTACAATTTATACATCATCTTACACTGGATTGACATAATTTTAGTATTTCTGGTTTGCTTGATTGATCATGGCTCTTCAGGGAGTTAAATTTATAAAATAATGGAAAGAAGAAAATTTATTGCAGCAACTGTTTTAACTACCACTGCACTTTTACTGCGATGTAAATCAAAAACTATTAAAACCAATTCTGAAGATGGTTATTTTTCTTCCCTGAAGGAAGATATTCTACACTGGGTGGAATCGGTCCGATATAAAGAGGATGGCTGGGGGCGGTTTAAATATAATATTCACATGTACAGGGATTACGGATTAGAATCTTCTGCGTTTGCAATAAAACTATTGAATAAATTTGGCGAACTGGGAAACATATTGGATGAACAAATAGATGAGGCGGTATCTTTTTTTATGGATTGTCTGGACCCTGAAGACGGGTTTTTTAAAGACCCGCTGGTGAGTGAAGATGACAAGGTAAGTGAACACCATAGCTGGGAACATATCTGGGCACATATGTCAGGAGCAACAACCTCTGTTCTTAATTTATTGGGCAAAACCGATCTCCCCAAAAAGGAGAGTCCTCCATTTGCAGATTTAAGAAAAGTAAACCCTGAGGAATGGTTACTGAGTTTGCCCTGGGAAGACCCGTGGATGGAAGGGGAACACCTGACACGTGCAGTAAAATGGTATTGGAATCAATTACCGGAAGAAAAACGCACACCTGATGAACCAAAAATCAAAGAATTGCTGGATGCTTTTGAGAAACACATATTAGACCGGGAAACCGGTATGCCAACCAGAGAAGGATGCACAAGCAGAAACAAAGCAATGGCTGGTGCCTTCAAAGCTTATGGAAGCTATCTTGCCATTGGAAGGCCTATTCCCTATGCTGAAAAAGCGGTGGATTTCGTTCTTGACCTTCAGCGTCAGGATGGGGCATTTGGCGAAAATGATGATCCACAACCAATGACTATCAATTGGGATTCTATGTGGAACATCAGAGTATTGAACAATCAGCTGGAGGGAAGCTATCGCCTGAAAGATATCCAGGATGCAGGGAACAGGATGGCCGAATTTCTGTTAAAGGTACACCGTAAATCAGATGGTGGTTTTTCCTTCTATCCGGATCACTGCCTGCAAGTACATAATTCTGTCAGGATATCAGACAATAAACCTGAAAGCGATTCACTGGGGATTTTAATGGGCGTACAATGTATGGAGTATGCCGACGAGTGGAATGCCATGATGTAAATATACTCCCTACAGCAGCATAAGCAGAAAACAAAATAATTTTACAACCTTTGCTGGTAACAGACAGGTAAATTTTCGCCTGCTTGCAAAATGTGAATGGCACACCTAAAACAAATCAGCGTTTTTCTATTAGTATATTTTATGTTCCCATTGTGGCAATCAGGAGCTGCCCAGGAAGATGAAAGCCTGTTGCTTACATTTAAAAAACACAAGGGGCCCGTTTATGCCATCGCCATCAGTCCGGATGGAAAAACCATTGCCAGCAGCGGTGAGGACCTGCAGATCCATCTATGGGATAAAAACAGCGGGGAGATCACATCTACCCTGGAAGGATACCGGAATCCGGTAAAATACCTGACCTTCTCAAAAGATGGCAGGTACCTCCTGGGAGCGGGAGGTACGGAAATACGGATTTGGGACCTTTCACACGGTACATGGAAAATTTACAAGAAACATGTGACACATGTGTACAACCTCGATTTCAACCAGGATGCCACACAATTTCTGAGCACCAGCCTGAAGAACAGTTTTTATTTATGGGACCGTGAGGAAGGAAAAGTGATCCATACCTTTGAAGCCCATTCAAAAACAGCGCTGGCCGCAACCTTCAGTCCGGATAACCAATGGATTGCCAGCGGTTCACTTGACCAGACAGTAATCATCTGGGATGCGGGGCATCGCGAGCCTTTACATACCATGTCGGCCCATGGGGGTAATATATTCTCGCTGGATTTCAGTCCGGACAGCAAACTCCTGGCCAGTTGTTCCATGGATGAGAATATCAAGATATGGGATGTTGATTCAGGCAGGATCCATAAGCTACTCACAGGTCATAATTATGCCGTCATGTCGATCCGGTTCAGTCCGGATGCCCGCTACCTGATCAGTGCATCCTATGATGGTACTGCCAAACTCTGGGAGGTAGCCACCGGCAAATGCATATATACCTTCATTGCACATGAAGATGCCCTGTATGAAGCGGATTTCCTTTATGACGGGAGCGGGATCGTTACCTGTTCAAATGACGGGACCGTAATGATCTATGAAATGTCAGCCCGGTTTATAGCCGAGCATTACTACTACAACGAGTTGGAAAAGGAAATGGAAGACTCAAGCTTATTCGAACCCCGCAGGAAAGGTGAAAGCCGGGAAGCCTATCATGCACGCCGGGAAGAGGCAGAAAAGTTCAAGCAGGGCCTTTTTATAAAATATCACCAGAAACACCTCCGGGACATTGGAGAGTGACGGCCTGTATGTTTGATAGCATACATGTTCACAAACATTCAAATCCCCCCTTAATGCTCAGGCCTCATTCCTAATTTTATGCATCAACAAAGCCAGGAGAATCCTATGGAAGAACCTTTTGCAGAATCATTCAAGATCAAAATGGTCGAGCCTGTATTCAAGAGTACGCGGGATCAACGGAAATGTTGGATCAGGGAAGCCCGTTACAATATTTTCAATCTGAGAAGCGAGCAGGTTTATATCGACCTGCTGACTGATTCAGGAACCTCTGCCATGAGCCAGCAGCAATGGTCAGAAATGATGCTGGGGGATGAGAGTTATGCAGGGTCCAACAGCTACTACAAGCTCAAGCAAAGCATACAGGACCTGTTTGAATTAGAATATTTCCTGCCTGTCCACCAGGGAAGGGCAGCAGAAAATGTGCTGTTTTCTGTTCTGGTAAAAGAGGGGGACATTGTCCCGGGCAATGCCCATTTTGACACCACCAAAGGTCACATTGAATACCGCAGGGCCACGGCCCTCGACTGTACCATACAGGAAGCTTACAATACCAGTCTCATCCATCCTTTCAAGGGCAACATCGATCTGGATATCCTGAAGAATGTGCTGGAGAAATACGCCGATGACATCCCATTCGTGATCCTTACCCTGACCTGCAATACCACGGGTGGACAACCGGTCTCCATGCAGAATATGAGGGAAGTAAAGGCACTGGCGGACCTGTACTCTGTTCCCCTGGTATACGACGCAGCCCGCTTTGCCGAAAATGCCTATTTCATCAAGAAACGGGAGGAAGGGTACAAAAACATGTCCATTGCTGATATTGTAACAGAAATGTTCTCCTACCCCGATGCCGTTACCATGAGCAGCAAAAAGGACGGGAACGTAAACATCGGCGGTTTTATAGCATTTCGTGAAAAGGATTGGTATGACAAGGCATGCCCCTTCAATATTATGTTCGAGGGTTTCATTACTTATGGAGGAATGGCGGGACGGGATATGAATGCACTGGCCTGCGGGCTCCGCGAAGGCATAGCCTATGACTACCTCGATACCCGTATCAAGCAAACCGAATACCTGGCCAACAGTTTACTGGACAGCGGAATTCCGGTGCAACAACCTACCGGTGGACATGCCGTCTATATCGATGCCATGCGCTTCCTCACCAGGGTACCCCGTGAAGAATTCATTGCCCAGACCCTGGCCATTGAGCTTTACCTGGAAGGAGGGGTAAGAGCTGTAGAGATAGGGACATTATTGGCGGACCGGGACCCACAGTCCGGGAAAAACCGCTATCCCGAAATAGAGTACCTGAGACTGGCCATCCCAAGGCGTGTCTACACGAACAATCATATGAATGTGGTGGCATTTGCCCTGGAAAACATCTTTAAGCGCAGGGACACCATCACTTCCGGCTACAGGATCATCTCTGAAGTACCTATCATGCGGCATTTCACCGTTGAGCTTGAGCCAGTCAGAGCAGGTTAATATAGTGGACGCTGCAAATATTTATGAATCGTAAAAATTGCCATTAGGAGTGATAAGTCTTCAGCCGCCTCATCTAGTTCCTGGAGGGTTGTCCCGGTACCAGTAATTTTCTATAAGCTGTTCGATACATTCCGGTAGGATCAACAAAATTTACCGAGATGTTAGCCATGTGCAGGGACGCACAAGATTTTGGCTGCAGGGAGATTATTGACCAAGTAGTCGTTTGCCCTTCTCTATTAGTTTCTGCAGTTCTTCTTCTGTCGGTAATGCGACTTTATAGCGGGATACAAAGACTTTGTTATCAAGATTGCCCAATGCATATCTTGCAGATGATTCATCCTTTTCGGTACAGAGCAGTATTCCAATAGGCAACTCGTCGCCTTCTTCCATCTCATTGTCCAGATAAAAATTCAGATAAAAATTCATCTGACCTGCATCCGTGTGTTTGAACTTCCTTATTTTAAGGTCTTAAGAATGTGGCATTTCAATATCCGGTGATAAAAAACCAGGTCTACATAATAGTACTCACCATCAATGGTTAGCCTCTTTTGCCTGGCCTCAAAGCAAAATCCTATACCAAGCTCCAATAGAAACACCTGCAAGTGATCAGTAAGGGCTTCTTCAAGCTTGCTTTCGGTAAATTATTTTGGGTTTCAAACCAACAAATTCGAACACGTAAGGGTCCCGCATTATCCCTGTCGGCGTTAATTGTTCCGCATTCTTATTTGCATTCAGCATCAACCCTTCTTTATTTGATGAAAGATGTGTCCGCTCATATAGCAAGCTGCCCATTTGTCGCTGGAGCTCTGTAACAGACCAATTACCTTTGATTGCCTGCAGTTCAAAAAAAGCCCTTTTTAATGCATCTTGTTCCCTTGCCAATTCAATGATATGTGAGAACGATAGCCTGGACAACAATACTCTGGCTTCAATACCTTGATATTCGGCATGCTTCAACCTTTTGTCAGATTTGGCAGACGGCATCTGCCAAATTGATCCGGGAAGAGCAAATTCAAATAGTGCCTGATTTACATTGGGATAAACAAGATAGAACTGACGGCAGTTACGAAGACTCCTGTCCGATAAACCATTTATGTTTTTACTTCTTAGTGTGTCTGTTCAAAGACCTGTATTAATTGCTCAAAGTTCAATTGTTACAGCTATTTCATTAAATCAAAAACATCTGTTTCCCTCTCATGGGCAAGGTGGTTACATAGATGGTCCTGGCATTTGGGTATTCTCTCCTTAAGTATTCTACATACTGCACGATGTCGCGATGGGTATTTAATAAGCCTGGATATAACAATCTCCTGCCTTACTATTATATTAATACCATAAGGTTAAAAATATAGCCTGGTGAAATAACACTTCTTCAAGGTGTGGGGTAAAAAACTCAATATTCTCTCAATTCAAGTGATCTGATATGATAATTATTGGAGGTGAACAATATTTGTATTACAGGAAGATTTCCGGAAATATGTGTTTACTAGTCTTTTGACTGATGGCGCTTTTGCCGTTCTTAGAAATTTCTGCACCTTTGGTTTCTTTATTCCCATCGGTCCCATGAAGGAACTCACCAGCGGAAATGAAGCCCGACTCATTTTTAACTTTGCCATGCCAATGCTGCTGGGCAACCTTTTCCAGCAGTTGTACAACATCGTTGATACGATCATCGTCGGCAATTTCCTCGGCAAGGAGGCCCTGGCCGCTGTGGGAGCATCCTTCCCCATCGTTTTTACCCTGATCTCGCTGATCATCGGGGTGGCCTCAGGAGGGACCATCGTCATTGCCCAGTACTTCGGTGCAGGGGATTATGCCAGTGTGAAAAGGGCCATTCACACTATGTATATTTTCCTGACCATTGCTTCTGTGGTCCTTACAATGGTAGGTATTCCCCTGACAGATGAAATATTTCGGCTGATCCGCCTGCCCGAGGAGATCATGCCGGAAGCTACCACCTACCTGGCCATATACCTATCGGGACTGATCGCGTTTTTTGGTTTCAATACAACCTCTGCCATCCTTCGTGGATTAGGAGATTCAAAAACCCCGCTGTATTTCCTGATGATCTCAACCTTATTCAACATCGGGTTGGACCTGCTCTTTATTGTTGTTTTTAAATGGGGGATTGCTGGGGCAGCCGTAGCAACCGTAGTTTCCCAGACAGGTGCCTTCCTTACTGCAGTGATCTACCTGAACAGGAACCATAAGCTCATTGACTTCAACCTGCCACAATACCGCTTTGATAAAAAGATCTTCTGGCAAAGCCTGCGGATAGGCCTTCCGACAGGCTTCCAGCATACCTTTGTCTCACTTGGAATGATGGCCATCATGGCCATTGTTAACACCTTTGGCACCAATGTCATCGCCGGGTACGCCGCTGCCATAAGGATAGACAGCCTGGCCATCCTGCCGGCCATGAACTTTTCCTCGGCCCTGGCAACTTTCGTGGGACAAAACATCGGGGCGGGAAGGCCCGACAGGGTCAGACGTGGACTGATCGCAACTCTGCTGATGTCATCCGCTGTATCATTAATCGTCATGGTCGTTGTCATCTTCTTCAAATACCAGTTGATTGGCATGTTCACCAAAGATCCGGAGGTAATACGGATAGGGGCGGAATACCTGCTGATCGTCAGTTCTTTCTACCTCCTGTTCACCGCCATGTTCAAGATCAACGGGGTGTTGCGTGGTGCCGGGGATACCATCATCCCCATGTTCATCACCCTGACTTCCCTGTGGGTTATACGCATTCCCTTTGCCTGGTTATTTTCGAGGAGCCTGGGAGAGACCGGTATCTGGTGGTCTGTCCCTGCCGGGTGGGGCGTGGGACTCTTACTCTCTTTCCTGTATTACCTCACAGGCAATTGGAAAACCAAAGCAGTGGTAAAACCCCGGGTTGCAAATTCCTGACTTTATCTTAATTTTGCCTCATAACCAGGTAACCAAAACCATCTTCTATGCTTATCTCCATGACAGGCTACGGCAGGGCCGAATGTGATCTCAGAAACATGGTCTATACCGTTGAACTAAAATCCCTGAACAGCAAACAGCTTGATTTCTCCGTAAAGATCCCCTTATTCCTGAAAGAAAAGGAAATGGAGATCCGCAGCTGGCTGGGCGCTGAGCTGCAAAGGGGGAAAATTGAGGTGGGCATCTACCAGGAGATCAAAGAAGGGGCGGCCGGATGGTCAATCAACAGACCGGTTGTAGAGGAATATATCAGGCAGCTCAGGGAAATCGCAGGGGAGACTGGCCTGGCGGATCCGGAAGAACTGATACAGGTAGCCATGCGCTTGCCCGACACAATGTTATCAGAAAAGGATAAACTACAGGAAGATGACTGGACAAAAGTCAGGGCGAGCATACTGGCCGCTCTGGTCGATCTGAACTCATTCCGGGAACAGGAAGGGAAAGCACTGCAAAAGGATATCAGTCTAAGGATCAACAACATTCTTCAGCTATTGTCGGAGGTGGCACCTTTTGAGGAAGACCGTGTGGTTGCAGTCAGGAACCGTATCCTTTCGGCACTTGAGGAACTGGGACAGAAGCATTCCACAGATCCCGGCCGGGTGGAACAGGAGATGATCTTCTACCTGGAGAAGATGGATATCACAGAAGAGAAAGTCAGGCTGGAAAATCACTGCAGATTTTTCATGGAAACCATCAATGCTGCTTCCCCGGCAGGCAAAAAACTGGGCTTCATTTCCCAGGAAATCGGCAGGGAGATCAACACCCTCGGATCAAAGGCCTCCGAAGTCAATATTCAGCGACTGGTGGTAGGGATGAAAGATGAACTGGAAAAGATCAAGGAACAGGTACTGAATATTTTGTAAAGGATCTAACCTTACTGAAAGAGTTGATTAGCAGCTCGTTACAGGTATATACCTTGTCTCAAAATAAACATTCATAAGTACGAAAATCCGAGTGATTTGTAACAATTGCCGGTTGATGGTCATATCTAAGTAGAACTCATACATCATACCATGTTATTACATAAAGTGCTTTTCAGACTTAGATGGGTATCCATACTGGTACTCCTGACGATATGCACCGCCGGTGCCGCCCAGACCATCACCAAACAATTCCAGCAAACCAGGTATGATTTCAAGGATTTGGCCATGGTTGATTCGGTAACCGGCTGGGGAGCAGGGAAGGCTCACTGGGATCAGGACAGAAAAGCTTTTACGGGCACGGTTATGCGAACTGATGATTCGGGTAAAAACTGGATGGTACAAAACTCGGAAACTAAACATGATCTGTGGGATCTAAGTTTTATCGACAGATCAAATGGTTGGGCTGTGGGTGATTCAGGAACTGTTATCAGCACATCTGATGGCGGACAAACCTGGACAAAGCTGGATGCAGGCACGGATCTCAATATTAAATCGGTGTTCTTTACCGACAAATCAATCGGTTGGGTCCTTGCCAATGAAGCGATCCATTTCCGTTGGAATGGAGAACCCGACGGCTGGCGGGGCAGGGTATGGCATACTGAAGATGGAGGTACTACCTGGAATGAACAGGTTTTCCCTGAAGATATAGGACTCATCCATTGCATTTATTTCCAGGATAGTCTACAAGGCTGGGCCGTAGGCGTACGAAATGACAGTATTGGTTACCTGGTTAATACATACTGTGCAGCTTATTATACCGAGGACGGGGGGCAGACCTGGATCGAGCAATTCAGTCCGGACCTGAAACTTGTCTTTACCGATATTTGCTTTACGGACAGCAGCCATGGCTGGATTGTAGGATTCAAGGGCAGTTCAGGTGAAACCGGTGGCAACATATTCAGAACAGCAGACGGTGGTGAGAACTGGGAAAGGCTGGCGCCGGAATACGTACTATGGGAGGTTGACTTTTTAGATTCCCTGAATGGATATGCTGTAGGATCGATGTACGGGGCAGCCTGGGGACCGCCGGTACTGCGTACCATGGATGGAGGAGAAACCTGGGAAACCATTCATATGCGAAAACATGACGAGCACGGATTATATGGTCTGGAAGTTTTTGAGAACAGTGTTGTAGCTGTGGGAGACAGGGGATATATCGCATCTTCCGGTGATCCCTGGGGACAGATGGGTTTACCATATGGTGAAAACCTTTTTACCCAAAAAACCATCAATAGCCTGTATGATTTTGAAGATATATTTTTTATCAATGCGAAGAAAGGATGGGTTTGCGGGAAAAAGAGTTATGGACCGGAGGAATGGGCACAGGTTATCCTGCAGACGGAGGACGGAGGCACTAACTGGACAGAATCATACTTTAATACGACGGATTATGGGGAGTTCAAATTCAGGCTTGATGCCATTCAGTTTGTAAGTGAAACAAAAGGCTGGGCAACAGGGGTTTCAAATACAATAAGCAACGAGCAAACGACAGGTGTGATATTTACCGATGACGGGGGAGGATCCTGGGTGCAACAGGCACATGAAGTATCCACAGGTGAAATGGTGGATCTTTTCTTTCTGGATGAAATGAATGGATGGGTGCTGACCAATATGAGGCCCTATCCCGATGATTTCATTCAACTGCTAAAAACAGAAAACGGAGGCATGTCATGGGAATTAATAAGTACGGGGCAGACCGGTATGATAACCATTGGCTATGGGATAAGAACCGGAAAGGTTTATTTTCAGGATGCTAATACCGGATGGGTCCTGGGAGCACGCGGTTTTGTGTTAAATACCAGGGATGGAGGTGAAAACTGGGCGAAAGTGACGTTGCCCAGTGAATATGCCAATACAATGTCCATTGCCTTTGCCGATACACAAAATGGAATCATTTGTGGTGAAAGTCACTTCAGAACAGAAGATGGTGGAGAAAAGTGGACAGAAGAAGAGCTGCCTGTCCCTTACTTTGCAGATATCTGTTTTACCGACTCTGTGAATGGATGGATGGTTGGAGTATCATGTAATATTCTCAAAACAACTGACGGTGGATTTACATGGAAGCAGGTGGAGCACCAGGCAACAGAAGCCATCATGAAATCGCTTACTTTTCCCGACAAACTGAATGGATGGGCTACCGGGCGTGGCGGGACCATAATAAAAATAGACAACTTACCCAACACTGGATACGGACCGCGTGATGCTGATCCATCCCCGGATAATTACGGGCTCAGTAACTACCCGAATCCTTTCCGGTCAACCACAACCATTGAATATTCCATCCCTGATCCGGCAGATATTATCATTACGGTCCACGATGTAGGTGGAAGAGCATTAATTCAGATTGATGAAGGATATAAATTGCCAGGAACATACAGGCTAAACCTGAACGGAAGCGGGCTGGAAAATGGGATCTACATTTACCGCTTGCAAACAGAAAGAAAAGTACTTTCAAAAACCATGATGCTCGTGAAATGAGCATGAAACCCTGTAAATTAGATCAAATTAATCAATAAATTTTTACTTTTGAGCATCGCTCAGAAAAAGAGGGTCAAATCAGAATTTTCCCTCTGGCAATGTGTGATTTTATCCTTAATTCTAATGATGAAAGGAAAAGCCATCATATTCTCAGCTCCCTCAGGGGCAGGCAAAACCACCATTGTAAAACATCTGCTGCAGCTTGATATGGGACTCGAATTCTCGATTTCAGCCTGCAGCAGGCCACCCCGGGAGAATGAGGAAGATGGCAGGGATTATTATTTCATGAGCGTGGCTGATTTCAGGAAGCACATAGCACAGGATGATTTCCTGGAGTGGGAAGAAGTTTACCGGGATCATTATTACGGTACCCTGAAAAGTGAACTTGACCGGATCTGGAGCAGGCAGAAGCATGTGGTATTTGATGTGGATGTTATCGGCGGATTGAACCTGAAGGAGTATTTCGGGCAAAATGCGCTGGCTGTTTTCGTTCAGCCCCCCTCCATTGGTGAACTTGAAAATAGGCTCAGGGACAGATCGACAGATACGGATGATAAGATCCATAACAGGTTGGAGAAAGCCGGTGATGAAATGAAATATTCGGGACAGTTCGATGTGATACTGGTCAATGATAACCTGGCAGACACCCTGATGAAAGGGAGAAAAATCGTGCAGGACTTCCTTGAAAAACCTATAATCCTGGAACAGGAATGAAAATCGGATTATTTTTCGGCAGCTTTAACCCCGTCCATATCGGCCATATGGCCATTGCCAATTACATGGTCGAGTATACCGACATGGACCGGCTCTGGTTTGTGATCAGTCCCCATAACCCCTTCAAGGAAAGAAAAACACTGCTGGCCGACCATCATCGCCTGGAACTGGTGGAGCGGGCCCTTGGAGATGATGAGCGTTTCATGGCCTCTGATATTGAATTCAAAATGCCAACCCCCTCCTACACCATCGATACCCTTGCCTGGCTGGGAGAGAAATATCCCTCAAACCAGTTTGTGATCATCATGGGAAGTGACGGCCTGCCTTCCTTCCCAAAATGGAAAAATGCCCCGGAGATACAGCAAAATTACCGGCGCTATATTTACCCGAGACCGGGATACCCTGTGGATGTATTGGGACAGGAAAACCTCGAAGTTGTGGATGCCCCCCATATAGAGATCTCTTCAAGTTTCATCCGCAAAGCCATAAGGAACGGAAAGGATGTACGTCATTTCCTCCCCCCTGCTGCCTGGAAATACCTGGATGAAATGAACTTCTACCGGAAATAACCCGGCAGCAATTGGCTCATACTTCTTTGGAATCATTATAGATTTCTCTGTAGCACCTTAATCTTGCTGGAGAAATTAATTTTATATATAAATTTACAGGCTTCAACCAAAAACAGTACCAGATCTTTTTTATAACCCAAAACTTTTTCAATCCCTGAACCTTATGGAATCTAATCCTAATGACTATCACATCAGCTTTTTTAAGCCTGCCACAGAAATGGCCCGGCTGAACCGGAATATTGTGATTTCCCTGGTAATTATCTGGACCGTCGCCATATTTGGCTTCCAGATCACCTTAAAAATAATCAGCAAGCCAACCCCCGAGCCTGCCTACCTGGCATTTGAACAGGTGTGGGACCAGGTCAGCAGCGGCAACGCCTCAGATAAGGACCTCCAGGTATTTGCACAGGCCTCCTTATCCGTACTCGGAAAGAACTTTATTGATCCCGGGCACCGGGTTGCGCTGGACAACGGTTTAAGCTGGTCTCTCCACCAGCTGGCAGGACCGGACCAGGGAGCTTCAATCAGGCAGGATATCGCTGCATTCGAAAAACTCAAAGGGGAGATTGAAAACATCACAGACCCTGAATATGTAAATGCAAGAAATGAACTGGCATCAGCCGTTTCTCCTGTATTGGGACTCTCCCCCGGGGATGTCAGGACGACCCTCGTCTCCATTGAATTAAACTCCTCCATGATGGATGCACTGAGCCCCGAAAGCAGGGAAGCCATACCGGCGGCCATGTCACTCTACCTGATCCATCCCCAATCCATTCTCACAGATGGGCGATTGTTCGGATTTCCGTTCCATTACTTTTATACCGCCGTGTTCCTTCTGGTGCTTTTTGTGGGACTCTGCTGGCTGTATTGTGTACGCGCTGACCGTAGGGATGCCATCCTCGGTATAGATCAATAAACCATCCCCACACCAATTCAAAAATTCCATCATGAAAAAAATAATACTCCCCCTCCTGCTTATATCCATTCCTGCCATCCTCTCTGCTGCCACCGGTGCAAACCAGCTCGAAGGCAGTTTCAAGGTCGGACCTTCCATCATCCTTATCACCATCCTCTGCCTCTTTGTCCTGGTCGGGATCGTTTTCCGTGCCAAGGACACGACCGATTTCTATGCCGCCGGACGCAGCATATCCAGGGTGGGCTCCGGCATGGCCATAGCCTCGAACTGGATGAGTGCCGCCTCCTTCCTGGGTATGGCTGCCCTGATGTACGGGGCAGGTTACCATGGCCTGGCCTATGTGGTCGGGTGGACCGGCGGTTATGTGCTCTTGTTGATACTTATGGCGGGACAAATCCGTAGGTATGGGAAATACACTGCTGCGGATTTTATCGGTGACAGGTATTATTCACAGTCCCTCCGCGCCATCAGCGCCATCATTGCCATCCTGATCTCCATATCCTATTGCGTGGGCCAATTCGGAGGGATAGGCCTGATGTTCAAATGGGTCATGGGAGTATCGTACGGCTGGTCCGTCGTGATCGGGGGTACCGTAGTGCTGGCCTACACCCTGATCTCAGGGATGCTCGGGGTAACCAAGAACATGCAGATCCAGTATGTGATCATCATCATTTCCTTCATCATCCCCCTGTTCATCCTGACTTTTAAATTTGATTATTTCTGGCTCCTCCCCCAGATCGGGTACGGCGCTGTCGTATCGGATGTTGTCAGCGGGATCCCGCTGGCCGAGACCCGGCAGCTGGTGAACTCCTTCGGGCATGCATATGCCATGGTGCCGGCACCGGAATATGCCATGCCTTTTGATCCTGCAACAGGACAAACATTCTACCAGTGGATCGCCATTTCCTTCAGCCTCATGGTAGGTACCGCCGGACTCCCCCACGTAATACAACGTTTTTATGTGGTACCCAGGGCAAGTGATGCAAGGTGGTCGGTTGTATGGGGACTCTTCTTCATCTGCGTGCTTTACTGGAGTGCCCCTGCATATGCCGCGTTCGGGAAGGTGCTGTCAGCCAGCCCGGAAATCGGAAGGCTGGCCAAGGATGCCATTGTGGTATACACTGCTCAGCTTGGCAATGTACATCCCCTGATCGTTGGACTCCTGGCTGCAGGCGGGGTGAGTGCTGCATTTTCTACGGTATCCGGACTCCTGGTTGCCGGTGCCTCAGCTTTTGCACACGACCTTTACGTAAAGACCATCAACCCGGATGCCCCTCCCAAAAAACAATTGATGTTTGCCAGGATGGGGACCATCCTCATGGCAGCCATTGTTACAGCCATCGCCCTGGCAAAACTGGCCCTGATCGGGCAACTCGTGGCCGTGGCCTTTTCGCTGGCAGGCTGTACCATTTTCCCGCTTTTCCTCCTGGGGATATGGTGGAGCGGTTCAAATAAGCAGGGGGCTGTAGCCGGATTGATTGCCGGCGGACTGGTCTCCCTGGTGGCACTGACCTATTTCATCGCCGGGAAAATGGGAGCCGTCCTGCCCGGGCATGATTTCATCTCTTACTGGCTGGGAGCCTGGTATTTCGGGATCATAGGTGCGCCGCTGGCCATCCTGGTCCATATCATCGTGGCCCGTATGACCCCTGAAACACCCCTGGAAATTCGCAAATTCCTGATTGAAAAAGTCCACTCTCAATGATTCCTGCCGCGGGCAAATTTCCAAGAGCCCTCATCTATGTGATGATGGCTCTTGTTGTTATAACCATTCTCCTGGCCTATTCGCATTACCGGGGTAAAAACCTTACCGTGGATCCCAGGATAGTGCCGGCACGTAAACTATACGAAGGTTATAATGCCCTGGCCGGCAGCAACGACTATGACGGGGTGATCCGGCTCCTTGATTCAATAGAACAGATATACAGCCAGTATCCCCATTACTGCGGATCTTTTGAGACCGGGGTGCTGGAGAACAACCGGGCAGCGGTATACCTTACCCTCGGACTCAGTTATGACAGCCTTTCATCACCCTATCATCACATGGGACAGGATTCCCTTATGGCATTGGGAGAATCGGCTGCCAGGAAGAGCATTGATATATATGAGAGCTGGCTTTCCGCGTATGCTGAAAATGGGCCGGGGGAAATAAAGGAGCAGATGCTGGCCACTTTTGGGATTGGATTAAACACAGGCGACCCGAAAGAAATGGAAGCCTATGTCGAAAACCGGGTTAAGGAGATTGAGGATGCCATACAGGAAACCCCGAGGAGACTATCAGTCAGCTATACTAACCTGGGACTCGCATACAGGTACCGGGAAGATTACCAGGGGGCTGCATCCTGTTACCGGCAGGCCATGGACCTGTGGGAAGATAACCTGACAGCCGAAAATAACCTGAATATATTATTGGGTGAACCACTGAAGAAAAGAAATTTTATACAGAAAATGTTTCCCAAGCCTAAATAAAATTATCAATGAACAGAAAGCAATGAAAAAAGTTCTATTCTTACTCCTCGCAGGTTTTGCATGCAGTTTCCTTTCCGCCCAGGAAGAGGAGAAATCCAAATGGGGGATTAAATTCTCCGGTTTTTTAAATACAGATTATTTTTACGATAGCCGGCAGATTGTCTGTGCGAGGTGTGGGCATTTCCTGCTCTGGCCCACCCCTGAAAAGCTTGACCCGGAGGGCGTTGACATCAATGCCAGGGGGAGTTTTAACTTCCTCTCCATCAGGACCCGCGCCAGGGCAACCATTACCGGTCCGGATATTCTGGGAGCCAAAACCCTGGGCGTATTAGAAGGGTCCTTCTTCGGACATAGCAACCTGGATTTAAACGAATTCCGCCTGCGGCACGCTTTTATCAAACTGAACTGGGAGCATACTGAACTGCTCATGGGACAATACTGGAATCCAATGTTCATTCCGGAATGTTTTCCGGCGGTACTCAGCTTCAACACCGGTGCGCCATTCGGTCCCTTTGCACGAAATCCCCAGATCAGGGTGAGCCATAAACTGGGACCGATAAAGTTTTCCGCCGTAGCTTATTCACACGCGGATTTTGTATCCGCTGCGGGCATATCTGCTTTGCGTAATTCCATGATCCCCGAAATGCATCTTCATGCCCAGTATCAAAAGTCCCCCTCGCCCAACAGTCCAGGTATACTCCTTGGTGGTGGTGCTGGTTTTAAAAGGCTCGTCCCACTTATTGAAACAGAACAGGGTTATCATACTGCTGAAGGGGTAGGCAGCTTTCTTACCGAACTCTACGGCAAGTTGACCCTTAAAAAACTAACGATCAAAGCGGAAGGGGTCTTCGGGCAGAACAACTACGATTTGCTGATGATCAGTAGTTTTGGCATTACATCAGTGGATCCGGTAACCGGAAGGATGACCTATGCCCCGACAAGCAGTTATTCGTTCTGGACGGAGATCCACTCCAATAACCCCAAATGGCGGCCTGGTTTATTTGCCGGGTATGCCAAAAACCTGGGTGCCGGGCAGGATATCTCTGCCGGGGGGATAGTGGGGAGCCGCGGGGATATCGATTTCATCTATCGCATCTCACCAAGGCTTATTTATAATGTTGGCAAGATGAGGTTCGGACTGGAACTGGAATATACGGTTGCTGCCTTTGGCACCATCAACCCTGATGGATTGGTAGAAGATTCCAAAGCAGTGGGTAACTTTCGTACCCTGCTCGGGGTGTTCTATTTCTTTTAGGCTTCCGCCACCTCATGGATGATCTCCATGCCTCTCTTGATGGCTTCCTCGTTCACCGGGATCAGGTGATGGTACCTGGCTGGCAATGATTTTTTCAAGCCGTCAAGCACATTTTCAAGTTTTACCAGGGGCTTGATCTTAAGGTAGCCCCCGAGTACGATCATATTAAAGGTACGGGTGGTGGACATCTTTGCGGCTTCATCTGCCGCATCTATGCGGAATATGCTGATATCCTTCCTGGACGGATGGGTAGTGATGCCGTTCCCATCATAAACCAGGAGTCCGCCCGGCTTGACCTTGGATTCAAATTTATCAACAGACTGCTGGTTAAGTAAAATGGCCGTATCATATTCGTTCAACACGGGGGAGCTGATCCGGTTATCAGACAGGATGACTGTTACATTGGCGGTACCGCCCCTCATTTCCGGGCCATAGGAAGGGAACCAACTGACTTCCATGTCCTGCATCATCCCGGAATAGGCAAGTATTTTCCCGAGCGAGAGCACTCCCTGTCCCCCGAAACCTGCAACTATGATCTCTTCTGTCATCTTTGATGTTGTTTTATGCTTATTTTACCAGCTCGCCGTCTACCTTGATATCTCCCAGCGGATAAAAGGCAAACATATTCTCCTCCATCCACTTATTTGACTTGACAGGGGACATCTTCCATCCGGAGTTGCAGTTCGATACCACCTCTACAAGTGATACTCCTTTTTTCAGTGTCTGGTTCTCAAAGGCCTTCCGGATGGCTTTTTTGGTTTTCCTTACATTGCCCGGCTTATGAACGGCCTGCCGGGTCACATAATAGGTGCCGGGAAGCTGGGCCACCAGCTCGGTAATTTTTATGGGATTCCCCATGGTGCTGACCTCACGTCCATAGGGTGAGGTGGAAGAAACCATTCCCGCAAGGGTGGTCGGTGCCATTTGTCCACCGGTCATCCCATATATGCCGTTATTGATAAATATAATGGTGATATGTTCCCCACGGTTACAGGCATGTATGGTCTCACCGGTACCTATGGCGGCCAGGTCACCGTCCCCCTGGTAGGTAAAAATATATTTATCCGGCATCACGCGTTTCAGTCCCGTTGCAACCGCCGGGGCCCTTCCATGGGCGGCCTGCAGCCAGTCGATATGGATGAATTCATAGGCCAGGACTGAACATCCAACAGGTGCCACAGCGATGGTTTGGGACTGGATCCCGAGCTCCTCGATGACTTCTGCAATGATATTATGAACGGTCCCATGTCCGCAACCCGGACAATAGGAGAGTACATTATCGGTCATCAAGGGGGATTTTCTGTAGACCAGGTTTTCCTCTTTGATGATATCTTTTACATCCATACTTTTTACATGTATGCTCATGGTTTGACTATTTTTTCTTCAAAGGCTTCCATGACTTCATTCGGGGAGTGGACCATGCCACCGAATCGCCCGTAATGTTCAACAGGGATCTTGCCGTTCACGGCCAGCCTCACATCTTCAATCATCTGGCCGGCATTCATCTCAACAGAGAGGATCCCTTTCACCGTTTCAGCCTTTGCCTGTAAATAATTGCTCGGGAAAGGATACAGGGTGATCGGCCTGAGGAGCCCTGCTTTGATCCCCTTGTCCCTGGCCAGCTGTACTGTCTTCTGGCATATCCTGGCACTGGAGCCGTAAGCAACCATGAGGTATTCCGCATCCTCACAGGCGATCTCTTCGAACCTCACTTCTTCTTCCTGCATTTTTTTGTATTTGGCCTGCAGCCTGTGGTTTCGTTTTTCCATCTGGTCAGCCTGCAGGTCAAGCGAAGTAATTATGTTCCGCTCCCGGTCGGGAGTTTTTCCGGTGGCCACCCAATCCTGGTTAAATTCCATGGCCCTGGGGATCTGCTCAAAGAGTTCCACCTTTTCCATCATCTGACCGATCAGTCCATCCGTCAGTATCATCACAGGAGTACGGTATTTGAAAGCGAGCTTAAATCCCAGGGGGACGAAGTCTGCCATTTCCTGTACAAAAGCCGGGGCCAGTACCAGCATATGATAATCACCGTGTCCGCCTCCCTTGGTAGCCTGGAAATAATCGGCCTGGGAAGGCTGTATGGTCCCGAGTCCGGGTCCGCCCCTGACCACATTGACAATTACACAGGGAAGCTCAGCACTGGCAATGTAGGAAATGCCTTCCTGAAACAGTGATATACCCGGACTGGAAGAAGAAGTAATGACTCGCCTGCCGGCACCGGCCGCTCCGAATACCATATTGATAGCAGCCAGCTCACTCTCTGCCTGCAGAACAACCATCCCGGTCCTTTCTTCAGGTTTTTCCAGCATCAGGTACTCCAGCACTTCTGACTGCGGGGTGATGGGATATCCGAAATAAGCATCCGCACCAGCCCTGATGGCGGCTTCTGCAACGGCCTCATTTCCTTTTAGTAAACGAAATTCTTTCTTCATGCTGAAATGTTAATATCCCTAGACTTCTACCTTGACCCGGTAAACGGAGATCACGCCATCGGGACAAACTATGGCACAATTGATACACCCGGTACAGTCCCCTGAATTTTCCATATATGCAAAATGATAGCCTTTTCCGTTCACCTTTCGTTCCATCCGGAGAACGCTGGTAGGACATGCCTCTATACAGAGTTCACAGCCTTTGCAACGTTCAATATCTACTACAATCGCACCTCGCTGCTTAGCCATTTGAAATTTATTTTTTTTGCCTAAGAATTAGCTAAAATAACAATTCTATTTAAGAGTCCTCATCCAGCCCTGTAAGATTATTATCAGTTCATCCCTGTTTTTCAACAGGGTGATCCTTCACAAACCTTCGTAAACGCTTCTCCAACAGGGATATCTGGTCAAGGCCAACCTGTGAGACACATGCACGTAATCCCTCTTTCCTTTCACTTCCGGTGATCTCCAGGGTAATGGCGCTGATCCCGTAATACAAAAGCTCCCTGAGCAGCCTGGCGCCTGTAAAGCCGGGATAGCTGAAGGTAAAATAAAATCCATCTGCCAGGGGTTTGTCGATATCCATGTCGTAGACGATGCTGAAACCGTTTCGGATAAATAATTCCTTCATGATCCTGGCCCGTTCCCCGTATTCACGAACCTCGTCCACGATGTTGAATTCCCCGTCATTGGCAGCTTTCAGGATGGCCGCCACAGCATACTGGGCAGAATGGCTGGCCCCTGCAGACAGGGCATACAGGGCCCCGAATATCATGGAATGACCGAACCTGTCAGAGGTATAATAGCGCAATAGATCAGGATATCTCCTGTTAAAAATAAAATCTGACATGACCATCATACCGATCCGCTGTCCCGCGTAACTGAATGTCTTGGAACAGGAGATAAGAAGCAGGTAATTCCTGGTGTATTTTGCGACGGTGGACTGGAACGGGGGCTTACCAGGGACGGATACATCCTTCCTGAAATCCATCCCGAAATAAGCCAGGTCCTCGATCACGATCACATCATATTCATTTGCCAGGTCTCCTATGATCTTTAATTCCTCCTCGGTAAAACAGATCCAGGAGGGGTTGTTGGGATTGGAATACAGTATACTGGAAACCAGTCCCGAATCAAGTGATTCCCTTATTTTATCCCTGAGTTTTTCTCCCCGGTACTCATAAACATCAAATGTCCGGTATGAATGCCCGAGCACTATGCATTGTTGCTTCTGTACCGGAAAGCCCGGGTCCAGGAAGAGCGTGCCCTCCCTGTGCCGGTCGTTGCGGTTGGCCACCAGGAAGGCTGCAATGCTTCCCTGCATGCTCCCCACTGTGGGCACACAGGAGGCAGGAGCTACATCCAGGTCCAGGAATAATTTACAGAACCTTGATATTTCCTGCTTCAGTTCAGCGACACCTTCCATATTTGCGTATTTTGAGGCTACGCCATTTTCAAGGGCCCTGATCTCAGCTTCTGTCCCAACACTGGCTGGTTCCATTCCGGGTACCCCCATTTCCATCCGGATAAACTTCTCGCCCGTAGCTGATTCAATCTCGTTAACCACTTTCACAATCTCCCGGATCTTGGCAAGGCCCAGGTCACATATACCCAGTTCATTGATCTTGGAAGTAACTATATGGTAATCGATGGGGGTTTCTCTGCTCATGGTTCTATCTGTGTTATGTTGATCCTGGCATCCACGGCCAGAATACCGGTTTTCGTTCCCAGCAGTGGATTCAGATCCATCTCTATGATCTCCGGGGCAATAGTCACCAGCTGTGATAAACTGTACAGGATATCAATATATGCCTGTATATCTATGCCTTCCTGTCCCCGGATCCCCTCAAGGACCGTATAGCCCCGCAGGCTTTTGACCATATATTCTGCCTCACCTGCCGCAAGGGGTGCGAGTCCCGCATTAACATCCTTCATCGCCTCTACAAATACCCCCCCCATTCCACAAAGGATGAGATGTCCGAATTTACCCTCTCTTTTCACCCCGGCAAACAATTCAGTCCCCGAAAGCATAGGCTGGATCATAACGTATTTTGCTCCCTCCAGCTGCATCATCCTTTCGAACTCAAAACTGACCCGGGCAGAATCCCGGACATCAAGCGTTACACCACCGATATCTGATTTATGCAGGGGGCCAACGACTTTCATAACCACGGGAAATCCAAATTCCTCAGCCTTCAGTACAGCATCTGCCCTGGTTTCCACCACAGCCTCGTCTGCCCTCGGGATGCCGGCAGCATCCAGGAGGGACTGTACACCGGCGGGGGACAAATAACCGTTTCCTGCAGCATCTATCACATTCCTGATACCAATCTCATCAAGCTCCGATCTTACCTCATCCACTCTATTAAAACGAGGAGTATGGTAAACCCTGGCCAGGGATTTCCCCAGGCTCACTTCATCCGGAAAGTTGATCCTCCCGTAGGAGAGGAATTCCTCAATTTCATCCTTCACATTTACCACGGAAGGCAGAACGGGAAATATGGGTTTCCTGCAGGTTTGCATTTTCTCATGCAGCAGCAGGTAAACATCATGTACGCTGAAGAGTCCGGGACTACCGAATATCACGATCATGCCATCTATCTCCTCGCATTCATTTTCACAAAAATCGATGATGCACCCCAGTTGTTCTGAGGTCCCCGTCGCCAGAAAATCAATAGGGTTGGCCACGGATGAACCGGGATGTAACTTCCCGAGCAACTTATCTGCTGCTGGTCCGGTGACAGGAGGTACTTCCAATCCCCCTTCCGACAGGGCATCTGTAAGCATCACTGCAGGTCCCCCCGCATGGCTTATCACCGCCAGGCGTTTGCCCTTCAATTCGGGGTGCAGTAATACAGAGGCAACGCTCACCAGTTCCGTCCGGCTGTGGCACCTGACGATGCCCGCCTTGCGGAAAAGGGCATCGACTGCTATATCCGGACTGGCAAGGGCGCCGGTATGGGAGGATGCTGCCCGGCTCCCCGCATCAGAAGTTCCGGCCTTGATCGCTGCAAGCCTGCAACCTTTGCGCAGAAGGGAAGAGGCATGCCTGAGCAAAAGGTCGGGTTTATCGATATTTTCTATATACAATAATTTGACTTTTGAACTGGATGCCGGGTCAAATGTTTCATCCAGGTGCTGCAGGACATCTTCCACGCCTGTCTGGGCACTGTTACCGACAGAATACACAGATGAAAATGTCAGTCCGTTCGGGATCCCGGCTTCCATAATGAAAACGGCCGTTGCCCCTGATCCGGATATGAAGTCACAACCTTTAGGATCCAAACGTGGGACCGGACTGGTAAAAACGCCCTGGTATTGCTGATTGATAAGCCCGATGCAATTGGGACCGATCAGGTTCCCGCCGGCCGATTCTATCATAGCAGCTATACGGCCTTCCAGCCTGGCACCTTCATCGCTTTCCTCACCAAATCCGGCCGATAATATGATAAATCCTTTTGTTCCTTTTTCCCCGGCCAATATTTCCACGGCCTCCTCACAATGCCTGGCAGCAATGGCCAGTATGGCCAGGTCTGTCCGGGGCAGGGACCCTGGATCAGGAAAGCTTTTCACGCCCTGGACCATCTCCTCCCCGGGATTTACCACATACAATTCTCCGGAAAATGAACCCTGCAAAAGATTCTGAAGGATCTTCCCTCCGGGTTTTGTAAGGTTGTTGGAGCCTCCTATCACAGCTATGCTCCGGGGTTCAGTCAGTTCTCTGGCCAGCATGATTAGTCTTATGATTCAATAACAAAATTAAAAAATCATGGCATTATCTCTGGTGATAAATATCATTGTTATAGAACAGCCCTTCAGATAATATGTGGATATCTTTCAGCGTTGCTGCATATAAGTAAGTAATTCAAATTATATTTTTGCGCTCATAAAATCCCCCTATTATGAAAATTAGCCGCTGGATCATCATATCACTGCTTCAGATCATCATTATCATGCCGGGCTGGTCCCAGGATATCAGCGAGATATTCGATGATATCGTCCTCCGGATCGACACCAGTGAATTTTCCTATTCGAGGGACCAGGTACAATTCCAGGGAAAAAGCCACCTGGCATTCAGCTTTACGGAACCGGAGGCTGTCTGCGAGGTTGAACTTATGCCCGCCGGGGGACTGGACCTGTCGGAGCTGAGGTTGCAGGCTTCAGGGGACTTCGAATTGATTGACTCAATGCAGAATATCAGGGACCAGCACATTCGTTTCAAGGTACGTTTCAAGGACCTTGTGAACTCATCCTTCCTTAAATTTACATTTTCACATCCTGAATCTTCCCTCCGTGGTTCCCCGCTGGCAGAAATCAGCCTGCTTCCCTATACGGACACATACCTGAAATTTTATCCACTCGATGAGGAGTTATTTATCGGAGAGGAGAAGGTGTACGAACTGATAACCAACAATATCGAAAATATCCAGATAAATAATGACTGGATGAAAACATCAAGGATGGACTACCGTATCACCAAGACCTTCAACCAGATCCAGCTGCACATCGTCCCCAGGGTCCTGGGCAGGCTGAACGTTTCCATACCCTTCAAACTAAAGCGCCCCATGCTCAATGAAAGGGATGAGCTTGTATTTGACCTCCCATCCATTGAGCACCGGTTTTATGTCAGCCGGACCAGGCTGCAATTCCTGGATATTGACAAGACCGAGATCACACTGGATGATTCCACACAGAGTGCCGGTATTGAAGTGCAAATGGACCGTGGATTGATGATGGATATGCAGAAAACCTACCGGATTGAAAACCAGGAACAGGCCGGAGGAACCCTGATCGCAGAATTATTCACGAAAAACCAGCTGACGAATAACCGTGTACTCTGCCTCCTCAGGGTGTATAATCTACACCGGAATGCTGAGGGTTACCTGTACATCAAGGATGGTGACACACCACGCTTTATTACCAACTTTAATATAACACCCAGGACCTCAATAAAAAAGATCAGTATCATGCGTAATGGCATCTGGTCAGAGAACCTGACCGTTCACCCCGGTGAGTCAATAGACATGAGGATTGAGGGTGTTGGCCTGCATAAGGCAGCACTTAATTTTGAAGAACTGGACGAGATCCCCTCTGATACGACCATCAGGGGTGAAAACATAGCATTGTACGAATTCAAGGTACCCATGTATGTATCCAAGCGGCGGCTGGAATTGTTCAATTATGCCGCCCCCATGGGATGGGCCCTGAATGTCAGGGAATACCAGGAGCCCAGGGATTTTGATTTTATCTGGATCGATTACGCGGGGAAAAAACTCAGGATCGCCGACCTCCCCTCAACCATGCTGACTGATGGCATCATCCGGAATTTTATGTTTGGATCTGATCCCGACATGATCGATTCGCCGGAAAAAATGTACGGAAAACAGTACCTCAGGATGAACATTACCGTAACCGGCAGGCGGAATGAACTGATCGATGTAAAGATGATCGATGATATTGTGATATGCCCTGGTATCAAATCCCCCAGGTCAGAATTTTATAATCTGCGGGATTGCGGCCTGCAGAGTTTTGACCTGAACAGCTATATACGCACCCAGACCTCAAACCTGGATATCTGGTCGACCTTAAAGATCCGGATCTCACATATGAAGGAAAAATACGGCGGACAAGGTGAGACCAAGGAGTTCGATATTGTCCTTCGAAAGGATGTGTCTTTCGATATTGAGGTTTCATTTCCAGCGGGACTGATCATCATAGAAAAGCCCGATAGTGTGGGGGGAAATAATAACCTGGGACAACTGACCGGGATTAGCATCGCCATGATTGGACAGTTCACCTTCTACCACCCTGAAAAGATCAATGTCCAGCGCCCCTATAAGATAGGTGCAGGATTTATTGCCATTAATACTTTCAACTTCAGTGATGATGCAGCGAACCGTGATATCGGCCTGGTTATCATTGGCAGCCTCTATCCCACCACAAAGGACGTTAAACTCACCTTCCCGCTGTATTTCGGTGTAGGTTATAAGCTGAAGGCCCAGAAATGGTTCGGTATGGTCGGTCCGGGTATACGAATACGATTTTAAAAGAGTTTTTGACTATTTTTACGCTCTTACCAAAGCTTGTTTTCCATGAGAAGGATTCTTATCTCTATGACATTTGCCATCCTGTGGCTCTCCCTTTATTCCCAGGTAAAACTGGATTATTACCTGCCAGATGAAGACTACCTGCCCGAAATCCCGGAACCCGGGTCAGTTTTCGGCCACCCCGTCGGGGAGTGGCACCTGACCCATGATAAGCTCACTGCATACCTGTCACTCCTGGCCGGGCAATCTGACCGTGTGATCATGCAGGAGTATGCCAGGTCCTGGGAAAACCGTCCCCTCTTCCATCTCATAATAACCTCTCCGGCAAATCATGCCAGGCTTGAACAGATCCGTAAGGAACATCTGAAACTCTCTGATCCCGGATCCGGCCAGCAGCCGGATCCCGGGAAAATGCCCGTAGTAGTCACGCTGGGCTATAATGTACACGGGAATGAATCCAGCGCCTCCAATGCATCGGTCCTGGTGGCCTACTACCTGGCTGCATCGCTCAACCAGGAGGTACTTGATTACCTGGACAATATGGTGATCCTGATCGATCCCTGCCTGAACCCCGACGGTTTCAACCGGCATGCCAGCTGGATCAATATGCATAAATCCCAAACCACTATGCCGGATGATAACAGCAGGGGTTTTCGTGAAGTGTGGCCCGGGGGCCGGACCAATCATTACTGGTTCGACCTGAACCGGGACTGGATCCTTCTGCAGCATCCGGAGAGCAGGGGACGTGTAGAGGTTTTCCACAGGTGGAAGCCAAATGTACAGACGGACCATCATGAAATGGGGTCATCATCTACCTTCTTCTTTCAGCCCGGTATCCATTCCCGCACCAATCCCATGACCCCCGAACGCACTACCGAACTGACCCGTAAGATCGGGCAATACCACGCAGCCGCACTTGACCATGACGGCAGCCTCTTTTTTACGGAGGAGATTTTTGATGATTTCTATTATGGAAAAGGATCATCCTATCCCGATGTCAACGGAAGTGTGGGGATCCTTTTTGAACAGGCCGGTACCAGGGGATTTGAGCGAAACACCCCCCGGGGAAAATTAAGCTTCCCATATGCCATCAGGAACCAGGTCAGGATATCGTTTTCTTCCCTCAAGGCATCCCTTGAGATGCGTGAGGAGCTGCTGGAGCATCAACGGGAATTCTACGAATCAACAGCCTCACTGTTCGATGCTTCAAGCGAAAAGGCTTATATTTTCGGGGAAGCTGACCAGGCAAGCCTGGCAAACTTCATGGATATTGTGCTCAGGCACCGGATCAAGGTATACGGGTTAAAGCAGGGCCATACCATAGACGGGATTAAATACACCCCCGGCAATGCTTTTCTGGTTCCTCTGAACCAACCGCAATTCAGGTTGGTCCAGAGCCTGTTCAGGCCACAGAAGACCTTTGCAGACAGCCTGTTTTACGATGTTTCTGCATGGACACTGCCCTATGCTTTCAATATTCCTTATGCAGCCCTCGGTCAATCCAGGCTGGCAGAAGAACTGATGGGTGAACAGGTGACGGAGGTAAACAGGCAGCCGGGAAAGATCCTTGGAAATGTCAGTCAGGTCGGATATGTTTTCCCCTGGGATGAATATGATGCACCTGCGGCTCTGTACAGGATGCAGGCGGCCGGACTCATGACCCAGGTGGCCACCGAACCCTTCGAATTCCAGAACCGGGAAATCAGCAGGTCGTTCAGCTACGGGAGCATTTTCATACCTGTACAAAAACAGGGAAAAACGCCCGAAGAGGTATATAACATCATTGCCGGGGCCTTACAGGAAACAAGCATCCTGGCCTACGCCATCGGCACTTCCCATACCAGCCGGGGTATGGACATGGGGAGCAGCCGTTTTGTACCCCTCGAAAAACCGGCGGTATTGCTGCTGACCGGTGACGGTGTCCGAAGCCTGGAGGCCGGGGAGACCTGGCACCTGCTGGATGCACGCATGCATATGCCTGTCGTACTCATAGACCAGGCACAATTAAATACAATGGATCTCTCCCCGTACACCCATCTGCTTATGTCTTCCGGTTCATACAGCAGGATCAATGCCAGCGGCATGATGGAGATCAACCGTTGGGTAAATAAAGGGGGGACCATCATTGCCATGAACTCAGCCAATCGCTGGCTGAAGGAGCAAAAACTCGTGGACATCGACTTCAAAAGAAGTAAGCCTGATAGCAGCGGTTATCTGGCTTACGGAGACCTCAGAAACAAGACCGGGGCAGAACGTATCACAGGGAGTATATTCGAGGCGGAGGTCGACATCAGCCATCCCATCGGGTATGGCCTCCACAGAAAGACCATCCCTGTATTCCGGAACCATTCACTTATCGCCAATCCCGACCGCCGTCCTTATGCCTGTCCGGTAAGATATACCGACCATCCATTGCTCAGCGGATATGTGCCCGATGAAAAATACGATGACCTCCGTAATACCCCCGTGGTACTGGTCAGCAGCCATGGATCGGGCAGGCTCATATCCTTTATAGACAACCCTAATTTCCGTGGATTCTGGTATGGAACGAATAAATTGTTCATGAATGCCATTTTCTTCGGTCCTACTATTTCATCTTATTCAACCAGGTAGTATTTTTGCCAGAAATCACTAAGCGAACATTATGCCCATCAATATACCCGATAATCTGCCTGCTGCTGCCGTTCTAAAGAAGGAGAACATTTTCGTCATGGACCGGACCAGGGCCATCCACCAGGATATCAGGCCCCAGCGCATTGTGATCCTGAACATTATGCCCGTCAAGCATACTACGGAAACCCATCTGTTGCGATTGCTTTCCAACACACCCCTTCAGATAGAGATTGACCTGATACATCCCAAAAACCATACCTCGAAGAATACGCCTATCGAACACCTCCGGACTTTTTATAAAACCTTCGATCAGGTCAGGGAGCACCGATACGATGGACTGATCATCACCGGGGCCCCCCTGGGCTTTATCAACTTTGAGGACATTCATTACTGGGATGAGTTGAAAGAGATCATGGACTGGGCAGAGTGCAATGTGACCTCAACCCTTTATCTCTGCTGGGGAGCCCAGGCTGCACTCTATCACTTCTACGGGATTGAGAAGAAATTGCTGGAGAAGAAACTGTTCGGTGTCTTCAAACACCGGGTCCTGGACCGCAAGATCCCCCTGGTTCGGGGATTTGACGATCTGTTCCCTGCCCCCCACTCACGCTGGATGCATATCGACAAAGAAGACATTGACAGGGTCAGTGAACTTCAAATCATTGCCGAATCCGATGTGGCAGGTATATATATCATAGGCACAAGGGATGGCAAGAAGATTTTCGTGACCGGCCACTCTGAATACGATCCCAATACTTTGAAGGATGAATATGAAAGGGACCTTGACAAGGGAGTGGATATACAGATGCCTGTGAACTACTTCCCCGATGATGACCCCTCAAAACCACCCATGGTCCAATGGAGGAGCCATGCAGTCCTGCTTTATACCAACTGGCTGAATTATTATGTTTACCAGGTAACCCCCTTTAAGCTTGAGGACGATTAGCGGCTTGCCTGAGGCTTCAACTAACATTGACGAAATACTATTTTGAATTCATCCGAAAGGGTAAGTCCTTTAGATTGAGCATAATTCAGCAGAAAACTGGCATCAAGCTCCGGGTGAATGGTGTCTGAAGAAGTGACTGATAATGAAGCAAGCAGTGTACCCAGATCAACAGCAGACATTAATTGTGTTTCTGTGATACTATTAATTGATTCTCCCTTTTGCAGTGGTAAACCACAACAAATACCTGTTATGGTTCCGGCGAGAAAAGCATCTCCTGCACCTGCAGTTGATTTAGCCTCAGCAGGAAGTATTGAATTATATTCCAGCTTTCCATCCTGAAAGATATAGCTCCCCTTTACCCCGTCGGTTATTAGCAGCATTATACCGGGATTAGATCCGTAGAGTATTTCAATGGATCTATTGATGATAATATCTGAATCGCTCGATTCATCTTCGATGTTTGCAATACTGCGCGCTTCATCAATATTTACAGCAAGCAGATCCGTTAAACCAAAACCTCCTCTGGTTTTGAATTCTGCCACCTCTGAGGATAGGACAGATGCTACATTTAGATACCCCCGTTCCCTGCCTTGTATGAGCAGGCGTATTCGTGTTTCTACCGGAACTTCCGGGACTGCCAGTACAATGCCATCACTTTGCCCGGTTCCGAAATCCTCAAAAAAATCATCGATGGCATCCGGAGACACCTTGCTGCTGGCACTGTTCTCAGTAGTGATATTACCCCCTGAGTAGTCGGGATATTGATAGCACACACTATACAAAGTATTGTGATGACTGTCTTTTCTGACAGATCCCATACTCATGCCGGCTTGTTTCATCTGTGCAAGCAGTTTATTGCCTGCATCATCAGATCCGACTCCGCCAATGGGAAATGACCTGAATCTTCCGGAGGGACTTGCCCCGAGTAGCACAGAAACATAATGCATAATGATATGCAGCTTGCAGTAGTCATGCCAGGGTTCAAGCGTTGCCAGCCTGCTTTCGTTTCGGCCCAGGGTATGGTCACCTTTCAAGGAGAAGACAATTCCCGAACCAATTCCACCAGTACCAATAATGTGATCATACCTCATCATGCGTTTATGCCTTTGAATTCCCACTCCGGGTTTTCTGAAATTGGATGAGAGGCAGTATCAACGGTGGCAGTCAGCCTGGCATCGGGATGTTCCTGAAGCAGGGTCAGGGGATATTCGGCAGTTATATCTGAAAAAAGTCCAACCCTCAGGGCTGTTTGCTTCCAGGAACCTGTATCACTGTACAGGCGCACCTTTTTGACCGAGAGGCACTCTTTGATACCCAAGGTAATGGACATTGGCGGAACGAATTGATAGGCAGCTCCGAAGGACCTTTGTCCCAGTGCAATAACTGTATCCGGATTATTCTCCTGCACCCTTAATTCGGAATTGCGCAATTCTTCAACAGATATCTGACAGAAAGGATGGCGTCGCGCCTGATTGTAAGCAATGTGGCCATCCTGTCCCCATCCTCCGAGGGTTATGTCGATTGGGGCTTCGGCTATCTTTTGTTTTATCTCTTCAATACGGTTCGGTTCCGGGAAAATACGTTGCTTTTCAGGCACAGCCAGATCAGTCCTTATTCCACCATAGAAATGCTCTTCCATAAAAGTGCGGAAATTATAAGGATCGTTTTTGGCAAGCAGATTACCCTCCCAGTCAAGACATTCGTCCATATGAAAAACAGTTAGATTGCCGAGTGATACTTTCTCCTCATTAACCATTCTGGTAAAAGGAGCATACCAGCATTTGGGTCCGCATGGAACAATTGCCCGCAATGATTTTCCATCCGCATTGGCAAATTTGATGTCAGCTACAAGATCACGAGCCATCACCTCACCCATTTCGTCTGAATCTTTTGTCAGACAAAAGGGGATCTTCAGATCAGGATGGCCTTCAAGCTCATTGACAGGTATTTTACACCAGTTATACAGGTCTGTTTTATTTATATCACTCATGCTTAGGTTTGATTTACAAATATTTAAATCACCAATCAGGATTTCCGGTGCCGACGCTCATCAATGCATCCAGATCGGAAAAGTATTTTTCATAAACCTCCCCTGGCATGCAATTGTTATTAATACAAACAGAGGCTGCCATTCCAACAACCTCTCCTGCCATCCCTGTAGTCCGCTGTACACGGACGGTACCCAGGGCAACATGTGTCACGCTTATGTTTCGTCCTGCCATGAGAAGATTGGAAACATTACGGGAATACAGGCATCTGTAGGGCACCTGGTAGGGATATATTTTCCTCATATCTGCCCTTGACTGGAATGGTTCTCCGGTAAAACCATCTTTCCGGACCGGGAAATGAAGATCCACATCCCAGGTGGTTGTAAAAGACCCGTCGGGAAATTTTCTTCCTTCCAGTATGTCCTGCTCTCTTAATACAACCTCACCTAAAAGTCTTCTCGACTCGCGCTTACCCCCAATATAGGCTACCCAGGTCAGTTTATGCCTGGCAAATTCATCTTTTTCAATGCTCCTATTCTTAAGAAAATCCCAGTTGCCATAAATCACTCTTAATGCATAATCTCTGATCACCTCTATATCCCTCACCTGGTCTCTCTGAGCCCCCGTCTCCCAATCCCAGTCCCCCTTCGTAGTCTTGACAGACGTTTGTTCATCAAACCTGACTGACCATGGACTGGTGGTGGGAAATGCAAGGGGCCGGTCCATCCGGGTGGAATTCCATTGAACAGAAGTACCCATAATCAATTGGTCAGATTTGACGGGAGCCCGTGGTTCTCCTGTTTCCGATTTTGCCTCCCGGCCTACCCTGAAATCCGCCCCTGCCAGGAAACCAAGGTTCCCATCCCCCGTACAATCTGCAAACAATTTTCCCTTGAACTTATATTCCTTACCGCTTATGATGCTTCTTCCGGTCACAGATACAATCCGGTTACCTGCCATTTCTGCTGACAGCACATGGGTATTCAAAAACAAACTCAGGTTTTCTTCTCCCTGTACAACCCCCAGTTTTTTATCATCCGCATAATTGGCCGGGGGACCGGCATTGTGTTCTTTTTTCTCCGGATATTGTTCAATGATCTCTAAAATCTTTTTACTGCGCACTGAAGCGGTATCCCGCTGTGCTTCCCATAAAGTCCAGTGTCCGATCCCACCAATTTCATCAACCAGTGAACCGAGATTTGTATATGGTTCCTGATAGATCAGCCCGGACAGGCCAACCCGGACTTCCGAGCTGTTGTTACCGCCAAGAACAGGCCTGTTCTGGATCAGGGCCACTTTGCATCCCAGCCTTGCAGCACTCACTGCTGCACAGATACCGGCCATCCCCCCACCTACAACAATAAAATCATAATCACCTGCATCCTCCGGTTCTTCAGGGAACCCAAGTGCCTGCCTGCGGAAATCTGTTAATGTTTTCAGGTCTTCGGGAGGAGAAAAATCCTGGTCAGTAGTCAGCAGGATGGCATCACACCTGCCTTCAAATCCTGTCAGATCATGAAGAGATATATTAACCGGGCCTTTATTGAGCCGGATACTTCCACCGTCCTGCCAGTACCAGTCATTACTCCGGGTTCCAAAAGTAGTTGACAGGGCTTTTGAATTGAAAAGTACCTGGAACCTTCCAGGTGCACCCTCAACCTGCCAGGGAGCCACCCAGTCCCTCGTTCTCACCCAGATGTGGTAATCTCCATTTTTTTTTAGATTAACGGTCGTCTCAGCATCAGAGACGGGTACTCCCATCCCATGTGCTAACAGATAGGAAGAACCCATGACATCTATGGATTGCTGGTCGATTACCCAGCCACCACGATTCGCAAAGCTCTCAGCTTCAATATAAATGGTTTTATGATTCTGACATAATCCCATAATATGTAAGAAAAGAAAAACAGTCAGAAACAGACTCTTCAAAATAGGTTTTATAATCATCTTTTAAACCTGAGGCGGATTAGCGGCTTGCCCGAGCCAGTCATACCAGCTGTCCATTCCCTCACCTGTTTTAACTGACAATTCTATGAATTCCAGCTTTGGGTTGACCAGCTGGGCGTATTTCCTGGCCTGCTCAAGGTCAAAATCAAGATAGGGCAGCAGGTCTGTTTTATTGATGATGCAGAGATCGGAGGACTGGAACATGTAGGGGTACTTCAGGGGTTTATCCTCACCCTCGGTCACGCTCATAATGACCACGCGGGATGACTCACCAAGGTCGAACATTGCCGGACAAACGAGGTTGCCGACATTTTCTATCATCAGGATGGCTCCTTCCTCCACCTCCAGTTTTTTCACGGCCCTGTTCACCATATCCGCATCCAGGTGGCAACCCTCACCTGTATTAACCTGCACCACCGGGGCACCGGCCTCTTTGATCCGGTTGGCGTCGTTCATGGTCTGCTGGTCACCCTCAATGATGAAGAAAGAAAGCTTCTTTCCCTGGTCCCTGATGGTCCTTTCCAGCAGGCTGGTCTTTCCGGAACCTGGTGCACTTACCAGGTTCAGTGCCAGCACGTTCTTAGCTTCAAAAAATCCCCTGTTCCGTTCGGCCAGCAGATTGTTCCTGCCCAGCACATCCTGCTCGATCTCCAGCCTCCTTTCATGGGAATGTCCGTGATCATGGTCGTGTGTATGATCGTGGTCATGATGGTGACCATCCCCGTGATGATGGTCATGGGTATGCTCCACACCGTCATGGGTGTGCGTATGGTGGTGACTCTCTTCTCCCGGTTTAAGTATTGTTGGTTCTTTCCCTGCTTGTCCGCATCCGCAACTATCACACATGGTATTCCTGATTTAATTGATCCCGGTAAAGATAATAAAATCCGGACTGTGAACCCTTATTCTACGATCAGGGATTTCACCCTCAGTTCCCGACCCTGGATGACGTCCGGGGCACAGGCCTGGCACATGGGACAGGGTTTGAATAGTGTGTCCGTGTCATATTCGGTCAAACATTGAGTGCACCTGGCCTTGCCCGCGACGATGATCAGGTTTCTCCGGGCATTTTCAATGATGGTCCCCTTCACAGCTGCTTCCAGGGAAAACTCCAGCGCCTCCATTACCACCCCGGAGAGCTGACCGATCTCGATCTCAATCTCTTTTACCACAGTGGCTGCTTCCTTCCTGGCAGAGGAAGTGGCAATATCGACAATGTCCATGGCAATGGAAAACTCATGCATATTATCCGTATTTGAGTTCCTAAAAGTAATACATATTGGCGGAAGTTTGATGATTGCCCCATCATGTCATTATCTAAGTATTTAGCGTGATGTTATCACAATTAAAACAGGACTGTCTGATCACCAATTTTTAGATGAAACCTCTCAAAAAATTTGCTTATAATTGTATCTTTACCTGCAAATTAATCAAAACGTATTATGGGGACCGTAAAGCAAATTTTAGAGACCAAGGGAAATGAGACTTACAATGTCAGTCCGGGTGCAACCGTATTCGACGCCCTGCAGATCATGGCTGACAAAAACTGTGGAGCACTTATGGTTATGGACAGTGATGGGAAACTGGTTGGGATGTTCTCAGAGCGGGATTATGCCCGCAAGATCATCCTCCACGGTAAATCCTCCAAGGAATCCATAGTGGAAGATTATATGACTACCGAACTGACCACTGCCAGACCTGAATCTACCACCCTGGAGCTTATGGCCGTAATGACCAACAAGCATGTGAGGCATATCCCTGTACTTGATCACAACAAACTGGCAGGCGTTGTTTCGATTGGTGATGTGGTGAATGCCATTATAAGGGAACAGGATATCACGATCAAGGACCTGGAAAAATACATCACCTCCAGCGGTTACGGACATCAGTAATCTCCCATTTCACGTTTCTTTGCTGCAATCACAAGCTGTCCCAGGGCGATCCCTCCATCATTGGATGGTAATTGCCTGGGAAACAGTACCTTGAACTTAGCATCCAGCAGTCCCGATTCTACCCGGGATGACAGGTACCTGTTCTGAAATGTACCTCCGGAGAGGGCCACTGTGCGGATGCCTGATTCACGGCTGATCCCTGCGACCCGGTTGACAATGATCTCGCTTACAGTATTATGGAACTTCGTGGATATCAGTCCCACATCAACCCCGCCCATCACTTCATCAACCATGGCCCGGAAGGCAGGTGCCATGGATATTTCCGTCCCGTCATCATAGGGATATACCTCGTTTGTAACCGGACTGACAATGTTTTCCAGCCTCATTGGGGCTTCGGCATGGAAACTTGACCGGGTGCAGAGACCTAAAAGTGCCGCAGCGGCATCAAATACCCTGCCGGCACCGGATGTCAGGGGTGAATTGATATTTTTTTCGATGGCCTGGATGACTTGTTCAACAGTAGCCAGGTTCAGCTTCGTCAGAAACGGCAGGTCCATATTTAACAGGTCCCTGCCGTATATCCTGTAGAGGTATGAAACGGCCATTCTCCAGGGTTCATGAGTGGCCTTATCTCCTCCGGGCATGGGTATGTATTCCAGGTGAGCCAGGCGCCTGTATCCGGCCAGGTCGCAGACCAGGAATTCCGATCCCCAGATACGCTGATCATCGCCCAGTCCGGTTCCGTCAAAACTGACCCCTATCACCGCCTCGGTGACTCCGTGTTCAGCCATCACCGATGCGATATGTGCATGATGATGTTGTACTGCCACTGTGGGTAATCCCAGCTCCCGGGCATACCTTGTCGACAGGTAATCCGGATGCAGGTCGCAGGCAACCAGTTCGGGTTCCAGCCGGAATAAAGTCCTGAAACGGTCAACCGTCTCCCGGTAGAATGCCAGTGTCTCAAAATTTTTCAGGTCACCAATATGCTGGCTCATAATGGCCTGATTTCCTTTCCCGAGACAAAAACAATTCACCAGTTCGGCGCCTGCCGCAAAGATACCCTCAACGGATGATCCGGTGTGTACCGGGTTGGGTACATACCCCCTGGATCTTCTCAGCAGCCGGGATTGATCCCTTACTACCATGGCTACAGAATCATCGCAGCGGTTATGAATGCCACGGTTATAATGCAGTACGGCATCCGAGACAGGTCCAAGGATATCCTCTGCCTGCCGGTTGTCAATGATGATGGGCTCCTCTGCCAGGTTGCCTGAGGTCAGCACGATCACCCTGGTTTTCATCTGCTCAAACAAGAGGTAATGAAAAGGCATATATGGCAACATGGTCCCGATGGTGGCAAACCCGTTGGATACCCCGGGAGCCAGTCCGTTTTTCTCTTTCAGGATAACAATAGGACGCCTCCAGGAGCTCAGCAATGTTGCTTCTGTATCTGAGATCTCACAATACCGGCCGGCCGCTTCCAGGTTGCCGAACATGACGGCAAGAGGTTTCCCCTCGCGGTGTTTTGAGTCCCTCATCCGCCTTACCGCTTCCTGATTCAATGCATCACAGGCCATGAAGAAGCCACCCAGTCCCTTGATGGCAACAATCCCGCCCTCATCAATCAGGTTTGCTGTACGGATAAGGATCTCCTGTATGCCGCTGATCGTTTCGGTCCCCATTACCAGCGTATATTCCGGACCACAAACAGAACAGGCTGTCGGCTGGGCATGGAACCGCCGGTCCTGTACATCCCCGTACTCATTCCTGCATGCGGGGCACATGGTAAATTCCTGCATGGTAGTCCGGGCCCTGTCATACGGAAGATCCTTTATGATGGTGAATCGGGGACCGCAATTCGTGCAGTTCAGGAAGGGGTAATCGAGGCGTTTGGATTGTTCTTTCATGTCAGCCAGGCAATCCTTGCAGACGGCTATATCCGGACTCACCCGGGTGACTGCTTCCGAAAGGTTTTCACTTTCGATGATCCTGAATCCGGAAAAAACTTCCGGGGGAGCCTTTTCAACACTGATGGCCCCTATCTCGGATGCGGGAGGGGCCTGTTGCCGAATCTGGTCTATGAACCAGTCCAGGGCAGCCTGGTCGGTCCGTAAGGCTATCCTGACATTTTCATTGGTATTCAGGACCCATCCTTCAAGTCCGGCCTCAGTGGCCAGCCTGTAAATAAAAGGCCTGAATCCAACCCCCTGGACCAGTCCCGATACAGTAATGATATAATTTACCATCTCTCCCATTGGAATGTCACTTAATCCCCTTTCACATGCAGGGTCTGGTAAATGAGGGATTCCAGCTCATGGCTGATGCTGATGTTGTTGATAGTGATATGTGAAGGGGCCTTGAAAATCATAGGTGCAAAACTCAGTATCCCCAGGATGCCAGCAGCAATCAGCTGGTCACATACCTCCTGGACAGCCCGTTCAGGAACAGCAACAATAGCTGTTTTTACATCCAGGTCTGTTACCACAGTTTCCAATTCATCCATTGGATAGCATGGGACCGGACATTTTTTCCTGTATTTGGATGGATCAATGTCAAAAGTGGCTACGATCTGTATCATGCGATGCTTGAATCCACGGTATTTCAACAATGAATGCCCGATATTCCCCAGGCCAACCAGGATGACATTCTGCATCTCATCTTTGCGAAATATATTATTTATTGTGAATAAAAGCTCAATAACATTGTATCCGCCCTTCTTTTTCCCCTTGATTCCGAACTGGGAAAAATCTTTCCTGACCTGTTCCGGGGACACACCTGCCTCCTTTCCAAGATTATAAGAGTAAATCGTCTCAAAACCAAGATCTTGCATTTTTAGCAACAAGCTCCGATACCGCAACAACCGATTGATGTTTTTACTAATAACCATAAGCCATAAATATGCCCTGAATTGAATCTTTTTTATGTTTCCCCCGCTCATTATCCTCTGTAAATACAGACTGTCGGGAGTTTATATTTATTTAATTTAATTATGAATAGTATGGAGTGTTAGTATAAAACCATGATTTATTCTTGCATATAAATGTAAAAAAATTATCTTTAATGTGAAAATTGTAACAATATTTTTTTATTTTAATTTTCGTTTTTCACATCATCATTTCTTCTTAACGAAAACCTGTATCAATATGAGCAATTCAGTAAAAACGGGTGTTTATTTCTGCAAACACTTAAATGGACACCCGGATTCTTTACAATTAGATGAACTATATGCTTTTGCACAGGGTATGGAGGAAGTGGCCCATATCTGGAAAGCTGAGGAGATGGATCTGATGGATTCAAGTCAGATGGCCAAAATCATCAGCGATCAGGGGATCAACCGGATCATCCTGGCGGGCGAGACACCCGGGTTTATCAGACCAGCGTTCTCCAAGGCCATGGCAGCTTCCGGCAATGATCCTTCACAGATAGCCACCGTGAGTTTCAGGGAACAGAATGCTACCCGGCAGAAGGATACGGAATTAGCGAAGGCGATCCTTGCCTGCGCCGTTCTCGATGTACCATTTGAAATGGCAGCCATACCGGAGGATATGGATGTCCACCCCGACACATTGGTTGTTGGTGGAGGCATCGCCGGTATCCAGGCTGCCCTTGAAATTGCCAATGCCGGAAAGAAAGTCTATCTGCTGGAGCGGACCGGGACCATCGGCGGGCATATGGCCATGTTTGACAAGACCTTCCCGACGCTGGACTGTGCAGCCTGTATCCTCACTCCTAAAATGGTTGAGGTAGGGCAGCATCCGAACATTGAACTGATGACCTATTGCGAAGTCGAAGGCATCAGCGGCAATGCCGGCAACTTCCAGATAAAGGTCCTGAAAAAGGCCCGGCATGTAGACTTGGCAACCTGTATCGGTTGCGGGATCTGTACGGAAAAATGCCCGGCGAAGGCGCCCAGTGAGTTTGATTCCGATACCACTATGAGAAAGTCCATTTACATTCCTTTCCCCCAGGCGGTACCGAATAAATGGCTGATAGATGCCGACAGTTGCACCTATGTGCTGAAAGGAAAATGCGGTGTCTGTGTGAAATTCTGTCCCGTTGAGAACTGTATCAACCTGGATGAAAAGGACGAAACTGTCGAACTCAATGTCGGCAATATCATCGTTGCAACCGGTTTCCAGACCTTCGATCCAAAACGGGCAGATCAGTTCGGTTATGGAAAGTTCCCGAATGTAGTTACCTCTCTTGAATTTGAAAGGATGGTCAATGCAGCCGGTCCCACAGGAGGGCAAATCAGGTTCAGGACACAGGACAAGAAAGGGAACTGGGTTTTTGAAGAGGAAGGCGAAGAGCCTAAAAGTGTTGCACTGGTCCACTGCATTGGCAGCAGGGACCATAATTATAATAAGTATTGTTCCAGGGTATGCTGCATGTACTCCCTGAAACTGGCCCACCTGATCAAGGAAAAGATCCCCAACGCTGCTGTCTATGAATATTACATTGACATGCGGGCATTTGGAAAGGGATACGAAGAATTCTCCGAAAGGATAAAGGAAGAGGGTGTACACATGATCAGGGGCCGGACCGCCAAGGTCGAAGAAGCTGGTGAGCAGCTCATGGTCAGGAGCGAAGATATCTACGAGGAAAGGATACTGGAACAGAATGTGGATATGGTGGTGTTAAGCGTCGGACTCGAAGCAAGGGCCGATGCAGGTAAGGTGGCCGGGATGCTGGGAATAGAACAGGGAGAAGACGGCTGGTTCGTCGAAAACAATTACCTGAGCGAACCCACATCTACCTTCACCGGCGGCATAACCATTGCCGGAGTTTGCCAGGGACCCAAGGATATACCTGATACAGTTGCGCAGGCATCGGCAGCCGCATCAAGGGTGCTGCAAACGCTTATAAAAGGAAAGATCAGGGCCGGCATTAAAGATATGTCCCCTGAGAAGATCATAGAGAATGCTAGGCAAATTTCACCCTTAAAAATGGAGGTAGAATCATGAGTACAAGAATAGATCCTAACTTCAGCAAAACTCTCGAAGGGTATGGAAAGGCAGACTGGAGCGAATGTTTCCATTGCGGCAACTGTTCTGCCATTTGTCCCCTTACAGAAAACGGCTTCCTCTTTCCCCGAAAGGGGATCCGTGCCATGCAAATGGGATTAAAAGACCAGTTGGCCGGGTACGTTGATCCATGGCTCTGTTATTATTGCGGAGAATGTACGGATACCTGTCCCAGGGACGCCAATCCCGGGGAAATGATGATGACCCTGCGCAGGTACCTGACCTCAGTATATGACTGGACCGGGCTATCGGGATTGCTCTACCGCTCTTTTGCGGCACACCTGACCGTGATGATACTTTGTTCTTTAGGAGTGATTGCAGCCTTCATGGCCCTGGCGGATTTCAGCATCCCCTTAAGTGCGGCTGGACTGGTACAGATCAATGCCTTTGCCCCGCATGAGCTGATCGCCACGATAGACCACATCCTGCTGGGGACCTTGTCCTTTTTCCTGCTGACCAACCTGGTGAACATGTTCGTCAAGGTGATCGTCAACGATAAAAGCGTGAGGGTCCCGGTATACCTATACTTTGTTAAGATCTGGGATGCCATTTTCCACTTCGCCACACAGGCTCGTTTGTTAAAATGTGGGGAAAAAAGATTATACTGGTTCCTGCATTTGTTCCTGATGAGTTCATACCTGATGATGTTTGTTTTCATTATCTTCTTCCTGGGATGGTTCCAGACCGATGTGGTGCATCCATGGTACCATCCGCAGCGGATACTTGGTTATTATATTACTGCCGGGCTCATCATCGGGTCTGTATATTTTGTATGGGGAAGAATTAAAAAGGGCAGGACCATTTTCAAGTTCTCCCATCATTCGGACTATATCTTCCCCATCCTTCTGTTCCTGATTGCTTTTACAGGTATCCTGATACATATTTTCAGGTTAAACGGAATGCCACAGGCCACCTATGTTACCTATATGCTGCACCTGGCATGCGAGGTCCCCATGGTGGTCACCTTCGTAGCATTTTCCAAATGGTCACACCTGGCTTACAGGCCAATGGGACTGTTCTTTGCCAACCTGAAAAAGGCGGCTTTACAGAAGCAATATGAAACGCAATTAGCTCCGGCTACTTAAAAATCATTCACAATGGAAGAAAAAAGAATAGGCATTTATGTTTGTTGGTGCGGTACCAATATTGCCAAAATGGTGGATGTTGAAGGCGTGGCCGAAGAGGTCGGCAAACTGCCCGATGTGGTGGTTTCCAAGAACTATAAGTATATGTGTTCCGACCCCGGACAAGAGCTGATCATCAAGGATATCAAGGAGCATAACCTGAACCGGGTGGTTGTTTCTGCATGTTCCCCGAGGATCCATGAGCTTACCTTCCGGAAAGCCCTCACGAATGCGGGACTCAATCCATATATGTTCGAAATGGCCAATATCAGGGAACAGGTTTCCTGGGTGCATACAGACCGGGAAGAGGCCACCATAAAGGCCAAATCACTGGTTACTGCAGCCGTTGCCAGGGTAGCCTGGCATGAGGCCCTGGATAAGAGAAAGGTCGACATCAATCCGGCCTCCATGATCATCGGTGGAGGCATCAGCGGGCTGTCAGCGGCCCTTGAAATCGCCGATGCCGGCAAGCAGGTTTACCTGATCGAGAAAGAAGCCCAGCTGGGTGGACACATAGCTGATGTAGACCTTACTTTTCCCTATATGGTACCCGCTGCACAGATCCTCGGTCCCAAGATCAAACGGGCTGAAAACCACCCCAATATCGAGGTGTTCAAGGAAGCCATCATTGAAGAGATCTTCGGCTATGTTGGAAATTTCAACGCCGAGATCAAGGCGAATGGCAGCAAAAGCAGATCCCTGGAATTCGGCAACATCATTGTAGCTACTGGATTAAAGCCTTTTGATCCAAGCTCTGTAGACCTGCATGGTTATGGAAAACTGCCCAATGTCGTGACTTCTATTGAGTTTGAGAAGATGCTGCAGTCCGGCAAGATAGAAACCAAGGACGGCAAAGAACCCAAAAACATTGCCATCATACATTGTGTGGGCAGCCGGAACAATGATTACCATGAATATTGCTCGAGGACCTGTTGTATGCTGGGACTGAAATATGCCAACCAGATCAAGACAGCCCTCCCCGAAACCCATGTATACGAGATTTATGCAGATATGAGGAGTTTCGGGAAAGGATGCGAGGAGTTGTATGATGCAACAGCCAAAAGGAAGGTCATGTTCCTGAACTTCGATCAGCGTGAGGGGATCCCCCAGATCACCAAGGCGAATCCGGGAGATTGTTGTGAAATGCTGATCGACATGAAAGAACGGCTATCCAATACACAGATAGAGGTCCCCGCTGACATGGTGGTCCTCCTGGTAGGTATGGAAGCCCGCGAGGATGCCAAGGAAGTAGCTCATCATGTTGGTGTCAGCAAGTGCGGCAATGATTTCTTCATTGAGCGGCATCCCAAGCTTGATCCCGTGGCAACGACAACGGACGGTGTCTATATTGTAGGAAGCTGCCAGGGGCCCAAAGACATAACCGATTCGGTAGCCCAGGCCAGGGCGGCTGTAGCAAGGGTGCTGGCAGCCATTTGTCAGAAATCTGTTGAAGTGGAAGTTACCACAGCTGTTGTTAACGAAGATATTTGCTGTGGCTGTCAGACCTGCGTGAATGTTTGTCCCTACACAGCCATCAGTTATGATGAGGAGAAAAATGTCTCGGTAGTCAACGAGGTCCTCTGCAAGGGCTGCGGCACCTGTGGTTCCGCCTGTCCGACCGGGGCCATACGAAGCAGGCATTTCACCGATCATCAGATCCTTTCCCAGATCAAGGGATTGATGAGGACAGAAATGCAAGAAGTTTAAACCTGAATAAGCAGATTAAATATCAATATTATGGAGGAATTCAAACCAACAATCGTTTCTTTCCTGTGTAACTGGTGCTCCTATACAGGAGCCGACCTGGCCGGCACTTCCAGGATGACATACGCTCCCAACATCCGGGTGATCCGGGTCATGTGTTCAGGGAGGGTGGATCCCACCTTTGTGCTGACGGCCTTTAATGAAGGTGCAGATGGTGTACTGATATGCGGGTGTCATCCGGGGGACTGCCACTACCACGAAGGAAACTATAAATGCCTCAGGCGCTATCACCTGTTGCAGAAATATCTCCAGCAGATGGGCATTCATAAAGACAGGCTCCGGCTTGCCTGGGTCAGTGCCAGTGAGGGAAAACAATTTGCCGAACTTGCGGATGATATGACCGAAACGATTACAGCACTCGGTCCATGCAAGATCAAAGAAGTTATGGAAACATTAGCTTAATTTAATTCCCATATTATTTCTACTTTACGACTTTAAAAAAGTTCTTTGAAATATCTGAATTTGTCCAAAAAACCTATTGTTTCTAATTCCACAACTGCTAATTCATATAGCCAGGTAATTTACCTTGTAAATATTTGAAT
>SDBT01000306.1_pt1 | contig 74811 bp, 68 predicted proteins | sample 2277101 | NCBI WGS metagenome assembly SDBT01 (sample SAMN10404973, study PRJNA504765) | marine sediment metagenome | isolation source: marine sediment core GS10_PC15, 103 cmbsf | place: Arctic Ocean: Southern Knipovich Ridge | collected 2010
AGCCCATGAGAAACCCAAAGGGTCCTCGATGGGTGTCGACGTTTTCACTGGCGAAGTTGTTGACATGTACAAGAATGGGGTTATCGACCCGTTGAGCGTTAAGGAACAAGCAATAAAATCAGCCGCAGAGGCGTCAACTATGATTTTGAGGATTGACGATGTAATATCTGGAGGAAAGACCAATGCTCCTCCTGGTGGTCCGGGTGGAATGCCTCCAGGATAGTGAGACTTCAGCGCGTGTAATTTGGTTTGACACTAAAATGCTGTTGAAGTAATGGGTGATAGGTTTTCAAAAAGATGTCAACTTTAAAAAATGTGTAGGTAAATGTAGCAAGTATGAGTAGGGCACCTTTTAGTAGGATACGTTCAAGTGTCATGAACTACGCATTAGCAGTAATCACAAGTTTCCAGTCCAGAAATTATAAATGTGTATCTGCTAAAATCATTTAAACCATGGCAGACCATGGAGTAATTGATCTTTCTAAGAAAAGGATAGAGGAATACGTTTTTCTTGAATCGCAAGCAGATTGGAAGAGGCTTTATGATTTCATTGTCGAACTAAATCTTAGACCTTATTGCTTCCAACATAAAGAAAACAGATACACTTGTTGGTATGTTGGTTTTGTTGATGCTCAGAAACCTTACATTCTACATTTCAAAATAAATAAAAATAGTTTAACAATATGGTTTAGGCGACCGCAATTTCTATCCAAGCTGGGGAAAGAAAAAACGAACCCAGATAATAATTACAGATACATGGCCATCCTTTCAGTGGATAATGCTGTAAAGCAGATATTAACTGATTATGTAAAGTCAATCGAAAAACCATTCTATCAGGGAAAAATCAAACCTGACAGAATTGACCAACACAAAAACTGTTACCAGCTGCATTAAGAAAAGTTCATTGTTGTGAAGAGTAACTTTTTCTATATTTTTCCCCTCGTATTTTGTTTTATGGTGGGTAATTTTTCTTTGATTCGGAATTGCCCTTAATTTCAAATAATACGGTCCACATAAAAATGTTTGAAATCAAAATGTCTGAGATACCAGAGGAAATAAAGAAAAAATATCCATCCAGTGGCACATTTAATCATCCAAAAACCGACAAATATTATGTGGAAGAAGTTAAAAAGTTAGAGGGGGTATTTGTCGAAGATAGCAATTCTGCGAGAGAACACTGAAGGGATTCGAATTAATTGAATGGGAAGATGGACGTAGGGAACTTCGATTTTGCGGTTATACAAGAAAGCGGGGAACCGAAAGTTGGAAATGGAGACAGTTTAATGCCATAATATCCTTTGACAAACTAAAACAACTCATCCAGATGATAGAGAAAAAGAAATGGTTCAGTTAAAGCCTAGTTCATTCGTGGTCTTCTGGTAAGCAGTTTTTTTAATTCAGCTTTAACTTTTTCCGCCTTTTCACAATTTATGCGCAGCTGCGTGCACACAATCCAAAATTTTATTTTCCACTCTGAACACATCAATATAGTGATTGAATTAGGTATGGAAAAAGCACAAAGAAGAAGCCAATAACCAAGAAAGAACGGAGCGGAAAAGAAAAAATCAAAATGTAAATTAATGCCTTGTTCCATGGAACGAACTGAAAATCAAACGGTCCGTGGACCAAAGGTAAGAGACTCTTCGCGGAATCTAATCAAAAAAATAGGGGAGTTGCGGGAGAAGACCACACTTAGAGTTGGTTATTCGGTAATTTGATATACGAGTTAACCAATAATGGAGTGTGGTGCTTCAAGGATCTCTCTGGGAGATTTTTCAAACCATTCACAAAACTTTTTGATCCCAACCATATACCCTTTCCGTGTGTTAGGGTTAACAACAGAGTCCAAGAACTCTTTTGCACTCAATTCCATTCCGAAATAGGGCTGCACTCTGGACAAAAATCAGAAATCAAACTCAAATGCTTTTCAAAGCACAAAGAGAAAGGGCTTGCCCGACAAGGTTCTGCTATAAAGGATTTCTGCTCTCCTGAAGACAGAATTCCACGAGGTCGTGAATGTTAGCTGTCCCAACACACATAACAGTGTCTGCACCTCCCCAATAAATCTTCAAGGTATCGTCTTCTTCAGGAAGGGCTGCACAGCAAAAGACCACGTTGGGAACATACCCCACACGTTCCCAAGGATCCTCAGGCTCCAAAATCCATTGATCCCCAACCCCAATGATTTTTGAGGGATCATTTAAATCGTGTAACGCGACTCCCAAACGATAAACCGCTCCGGCCATCGTTTCGAAGACACCGTGAAAGATACTTAACCACCCTTTTTCAGTCTTGACCGGAGGTGCTCCTGGCCCCACCTTCATCGAATCCCAGTGATAAGTCTGAGGTCTGAGCACAATTTTGGACCGCCCCCAGGAAATCAAATCTTCAGAGTAGCTAATCCAGATTGACCACCGGGTTAATTCGGTATGAGGGCGATCAAGACGAACATAGTATTTCCCGATCTTCTCCGGAAATATAACCACGTTCCTCAAGTCTGGCTGGGTTATGTATGCCACCCTTTCAATCTGGCTAAAGTTTTTTGTCCTAGCCAGCCCAACGCGCACACCATACCGGGAGTAAGCACTGTAAGTGATCAAGTAGTTCTCCTCGATACGGGTAATGCGGGGGTCTTCAACTCCGTATTCATCGTATTCATCTGAAGGAGTCATGAAAGGTTTGGAAGCAACTTCAAAATGGAACCCATCACTGCTACGGGCTAGTCCTAAGATGCTGCGACCGTTTAAGCGGTGGGAACGAAAAATCATGATATACTCATTTTGATGCTTGACAACTGCAGCGTTATGCACTGTTGCCACAGGATAGGGGACATCCTTTTTGGTTAAAATTGGATTTCCTGGAAAACGGGTGATTAATTTCTTCAAATTAAATTCCCTCGCGCATTTTTCTCTGTTCTAACTGAAAGATTCGACGGTATACCTTCTCATAATTTTTTACCATAACATCCGAAGAAAAATATTTTTCCGCTCTTTGGCGGCAGGCTCGGCGAGATATTTCAGGAATCTTTTTGATTGCTTTAACAGCCTGATCAACATCGTTAACCAAAAAACCTGTCTGCCCATTTGCAATTACCTCTCGGCAAGAACCGAGATCCATAGCCACTACGGGTACGCCAGCAGCCATAGCCTCCACCATAACAAGCCCAAAACGCTCAGGGATTGTATTCAGGTGAAGAACCATATACGCCTGTTGAAGAAGCTCGTCACGCTCACGATTGGTCACAACACCTAAGTATTTAACGAAATCACCATCAACATAAGGAGCTATCTCTTTTTCAAAATAAGACCTGTCCTGAACGTAGCCAGCTATGATTAGCCGTCGCCCTGTTTTTTTGGCGACTTTGATGGCGAGGTGAAAACCCTTGTCCGGGTGAATACGTCCATAGGCAACTAAGGCGTCTCCGGGATTTTCCGAGAACGTGAACTCTGAGAGATTAATCCCGTTGTATACTGTAGCTAGGTAATTCAATCCATTAGCTCTATCTGAATTACTGATCGAGACAAAGTAGCTTCCCCTGTACTTTTTATAGACTGGCAATATCTGCGGAGATGAGAAGCCATGGACTGTGGTTAAAATAGGAGTAGACACTAATCGAGAATATGTTAACGGCAAATAATCGAAATGGTTGTGTATGAGGTCGAACTCTTCAGCATTTTCGAAAGCTTCGGAAACATGCAAACAGCTGACGACACGAGGATCAACACTGGCGTCTTCCTCATATCCTTTAGCTACAGTAGAGAGCAATTTCGCCGATGTCACAGAATCAGCAGTGGCAAAAAGGGTCACATCCCACCCTCTTGAGACCAGTCCTTCCGTGAGGTTGCTAACAACAGTTTCCCAAGCGCCATAACCCCTCGGCGGGGTCCTCCATGCAACAGGCGATAACATGGCAATACGTTTTCGCTCTTTTATAACCATTCATTAAACTCCCCAAACAAAAAGAACAACATGCATTAGCTAGCCGTAAGACATTAAAAAACATATACGCGCACATGCCAATGGTAAACACACTTGCGGAGCAGAACATAAAATTTAAAAGCAACAATGAGTAAAGGTGTTTTGTATATCTTTTACAAATTTCCAATTTTAAGTTGGGTCTTCGGGAGATGTCTCCAGTAAGGGTGAAAACAGCAATCTTCACTCGATTTTATATGTGAATAATTAATCTATAGACATTTCTAATGTTGATGGGAAACGCTGGGTAGCCATTCCATTATTTACTAGTAAATTAGGGTTCGAATCCCGTCCCCCGCACCAGCGAACCTTTCTGTAGAGAAAAAGTTGTAATATTGTGAGATTTTATGTTGTGCATTTTGTGATGTTTCTCTTGAGTTGGTTTTCAAGGTGATAGGCGTACCAGACAACGTATGGTATGTATATTGCTAAAGGCAACAGAAAGGTTAGCATAAAAAGTGGAAAATATACGAATGGAAAAATCAAGCCAAATATTATCAAAAAGATTCCATGTAGAATTAGCATCAAGCCGCCACGAGTGTTTGTTTTCATCCATACTTCTGGGTTTCTGAATGTTGGAGGAATTCTGACGCCGACAACGCCGTTGATTTTCTTCTTTTTTCCCAAATAGTAAGTGAGATAGCCAAGAAAAACAAACAATAAACCAAGAAATAGCCCAAAAACGAATAAGCCACTTACAAATGAAGCATCTATCTCAATTAACCCCCATACAGAACATAATAAGGTGTTCCAGTTTTTCTATTTTTCTTTTTCCTTCCTTCTAAAATCTGCAGAACCATATTAGGAGACTAATAACAGCTGATTGTTGAAAACAGCCTTTTTTCTGAAAAACAAAGCAGAATAAATCATCAGTTGCTTCTTGGAAAGTATTATATGTGCAGACACGGGATAAAAAGAAGATGCATTGTTCCGGAGTTTTATTCCATTGTATCATCTGCTAATTTTTCTAGCTCTCGTTCTAGGCGCATTCATAGTCCTTCTGTTGTTGCCGTCTCTGTTAGAGCTTAGAAAACCCAAAGATGCTGGACCCCGCAAAATGCCCGAAACATCTACAGAAGACAAAAAAACTTAACCACCAACACAATTGCTCACCCTTTTCTGTTTTTGTCTGATAAAGAAGATGTTGTGGCGCCGTCGGAAGGACTCGAACCTTCGACCCACGCATTAACAGTGCGTTGCTCTACCGAACTGAGCTACGACGGCCAATCAACAAATTGAGTGATGTCGCTATTGTGAGAATTTGTGGCGCTATTTAAGTTTAATCGACCAAAACACAGCATACCCCCTCTCCCAGCACCTAATAGCAAAGAATTGTGGCATAGAATAGAATAAATTCCGCCCCGAAACATAGGGATAAGAGCATAGATGAATGTCGAAGTCAAGTTTTTCACTTCTCTGCGGGAAATAACGGGCAAGAAAGTGGACGAACTCCAGCTGCAAACCGCCATCACTGTCGATGAACTACTGACTCTGCTCTCTGAAAAATACGGCAAAAACTTCAGAGAATACATCTACAACAAGAAAGGAGAAGTGCAAGGATTCCTCTCATTTCTCGTAAACGGCAAAAACGTCAACATCATGCAAGGATTCGACACAAAACTACAAAAAAACGACGTTGTTGCAATTCTTCCTCCAGTAGGCGGAGGCTAACTAGATACTATCTCTGCTTCAAGATAAGTAGAGAAAGCCTGAATAACCCGAACCTGAATTAACTGCCCCAACAAAGACTCACATGTCTTAACCACAACAGGCTTGTAAGCAAAGTTACGACCCATCCAAGACTCGCTTTTACCCCTCTCATCAAACAAGACTGGTCCCTCCCAACCCATCCACGTCCTGTTCTTCTCAAAAGAAATCTGTCTAGACAACTCCGCAACCTCCCTGCTTCTCCGGTTTAATTCCCTTGGAGGAACAGGAGACAGCTTCTCTGCGGGAGTACGCGGTCTAGAAAAAAACTTCGACACATTAACAATATCAGGCTGAATCTCGTCTACGAGCCTCTTTGTGTTCTCAAAAGCCTCGCTAGTCTCTCCGGGAAAACCGCAAATAACATCCGTCGAAAGCGTTAACTGTGGAATCTCCTCCCTGAAAGCCAAAACAACCCGCTTAAACTCCTCTACAGTGTAGTGCCGGTTCATGAGCCTAAGAACGGTATCGTCCCCGCTTTGGACAGGCAAATGCAGAAACTTGAAAACTTTTCCATTCTTGTATGCCTCAACAAGCTCGTCAAGCATACCCAACACATGATCAGGATTCATCATTCCTAACCGAACAAAAAAGTCGCCCTCGATCTCACAGACGCGACCCAACAAATCCGCCAAACTAGTCCCAATGTCCTTACCGTAACACGCTGTATCCTGAGAAGTCAACCAAAACTCCTTGACCCCAGAAACCAAATCCCGCCTCACCCGCCTAACAACATCATTAACAGGATTACTTCTCAGTCGCCCCCTGGCAAAGTGAACACAACAATAAGAGCACTCACCTAAACAACCATAATTGATTGGAATAACACTCACAACAGGATTCACAGGAACACGGGGAAGACACAAATCAGATTGCGAGACTTTCCCCAAAGAAACAACCTTCTCGCCAGCACCCACACGACCCAAAACATCAACAATCGTGGCTCCCGGAGCTGGCCCCGTCACCCCATCAAACTCAACCTCACGCTCTAAACGCTCAAAATTTATCACAGGCAAACAACCAGTCACAATAAGCCGCTTGTCTTTTGATACCTTTCTCAAAAGGTCTACTATCCGGTTTTCTGTGGGAGACTTGACCGCACACGTATTGTAAACCAAGATGTCCGCATCTTTAGGGACCTCAACGAGCTCAAAGCCCGCCTCTGAAAGGCAACCTGCTATGACTTCTCCATCCGCAAGATTTGCTGAACAACCAAAACTCTTAACGTAAACACGTTTAGACTTTTCAACCATCAAGTTTCAGCTCAATTGTTACAGCCACACGGTTACAGAAGGCGTAATATTGGTTATACGGTTTTAATCGTACGAGAGGAACATAAAGATTCTGCAGAGCAGCTTTTTTACATGAACGGCACGCAGCAACAAACAATGAAAAGTAAAAGCTTATAAAGAGTTATATGTTCATATTTGTATCATCTTTTGTTCTTAACATTAAGACATATAAGACTCAAATAATGAGTGATTAGTTAATTGTCCCAACGGAGAGAATAAAAATGAGAATGATTACACTACACCTACCTGAGCCATACATTCAGGCACTAGACAGCCTAGTCGACGAAAAATACTATCCAAACAGAGCTGAGGCAATCCGCACAGCTGTTAGAGACCTCCTCAGCATAGAGGCTTGGGGAAGAAGCAGAAATGGTTAGAACAATAGAAAAACTCATCAAAATTGAGCGCCCAAGGGAAATTTCAGAAATGAAATTCGACACAATGGAACTCTTTTCCATAATCTCCACACTAGACCTAATGGACATAGAATCTTGCACAGAACCAGGAATCACGGTTCACATCGACGTAGGTCTAGACCAGCTCGAAGAACAGGAAGAGTAAAACACTCCATTCCACTTCTCAAATTTTTCTTTTCAGACTTAACGCAGTTCTTTCAAGCCTAGTTTTCCAAGGTATCCCGTTTCCCCTAGGAGCAATAGCTCCCTTTTTGATTGCGCAAACAATTTCGTCAACATCAGGATCAGATTCAACAATCGTGTAGGCTGACCCAATTTCAGGAGCATAATGTGAATCGCTCCCACCAATTTGCGGAAGACCTAGACCCTCAGCAAATCTTTTGCTCAAATACGTCAAGAGCGAGAAAGGAATAGAAGACGCATTCATCACCTCAATCGCATCATAAGAACTTACATGCCGGCTCGGCGGCGACTTATAGAATGCAGTAGGATGGGGCGCAACCGCGATTCCCCCCGTTTCGTGGATTCTGTGGATTGTCTCTTTGATGCCTAGTTTTGCGGGTATCGGCGTGGTTACGTTAATGCCAAGAAGATGCCCGTCCAAGGTGGATACTTCGATTCCGGGAACAACAATGATGTCGCGGGTTTTTAGTTTGAGGGCGCCTTTGACGGTGTTGTGGTCTGTAATTGCAACTCCATCAAGTCCCCGCTTCTTGGCGAAGCCAACAACATCTTTGAGGGTTATAGAAGAATCTTGGGAATAGCAGGTGTGAACGTGCAAGTCGATTTTCAGGCCCAAAAGCTTCCCTTCATCTCACCCGTCTAGGCGTTACAACTTTTTCAGTTTAGCCCTCGCTTCCTCCAGTTTGGCTTGAAGTTCCTCTTCGGTGCCCTCTATTTTGCTGAACAGAGGTTTTGCTTTGTTTATCTTATGATTTGGAGGCAGTTCCTTTTCTGTTTCGTTCCACTTTTGTTTATGAACAGAGCCGGGTAGATTGAGGAGCGTCCAGAGCTTCTCTGTTGTGAATGGAATGAATGGTTCCAGAATTATTGCCAATTGTTTTACGATTTGGGCAGCGACATAGAGGCTGTTTGCTGATTCTTGGCGGTCTGTTTTTATGGTTTTCCATGGCTCCTTCTCGTTGAAGTATCTGTTGCCAAGGTGGCTTAGGCTTATGGCGTAGCGTAGAGCCTCTTGCAGCTTGAACTGTTTTAGGCATTCTGATGTCTTGTTCACGATTTCTTTAGCTTCTTTTAGAATCGCTTTGTCTTTTTCATCTAGGCTGCTTGGCTGCGGCACTGCGCTACTGAATTGTTTATTTATGAAGGTTAAGGTTCTGTGGACAAAGTTGCCGAGGGTATCGTTTAGATCAGAGTTCACTTTTTCGACGAGGGTTGTCCATGAAAAGTTTGTGTCTTTAACTTCAGGGCGTATGGACAGTAAAGAGTATCTCCAGTAGTCTGCTGGAAATAGTTCTAGCGCCTCATCTATCCAGATTCCTATTCTTCGGCTCTTGGAGAAGGCTTGACCATCAAACATCAGAAACTCTGTGGAGTGAACTGTCCAGGGCAGGTTATAGGGTTCGTGGGTAGCCAAAAGCAATGCAGGCAGAATAATGGTGTGGAATGGAATATTGTCTTTTCCAATGAAGTAGAGCGTCTTCGCTTCTTTGTCGAACCAGTATTCCTTCCACCGCTCTTCCTGCCCCAACCTCTTGAAATATTGGATAGTAGCTGAAACGTAGCCAAGAACGGCTTCAACCCAAACATAGATCGTCTTGTCCTCAGACCCCGGAAAAGGAGACTGAATCCCCCACTTGTTATCCCGAGTAACGGGTCTAGGCTTCAAGCCATCCTTCAGAATGTTCAAAGTGAATTTCCGAGCGTTGTCAGGTAACTGATTATTGTTTTGTATGTAGTCCCGAAGCTTTTCGCTTAACTTTGGCAAATCAAAATACCAATGCTTTCTAGTCTCAACAATTGGCGCAGAATTGCATATTGCACAGCGAGGCTCCAAAAGATTTGTGGGCTCAAGAAGTTTTCCACAAGCGTCACACTGGTCTCCCCTAGCACAGGTGTCTCCGCAGTGGGGACAAGTTCCCTCTACAAACCGGTCAGGCAGGAATCTGTCACACTTGGGACAGTAAAGCTGCTCGCTTTCTTGAGTGAAGATGTAGCCGTTCTCGTAGATTTTCATCAAAAAGTTTCGCACAAACTCTTTATGCACAGGATTTTCTGTGCGAGTGTAGTTGCTAAAGGCTATTCCCCACCTTTGGAAGAGGTCAGACACTTGTGCATGGTTTCTGTCCGTGAGTTGCTTTGGCGGGATATTCAGGCGTACAGCTTCTATTTCGATGGGTGTCCCATGCTCATCTGAACCAGTCACGTACACAACATCATGTCCCTTTAGCCGATAATATCGGGCTACAACATCCGCCGAAAGAATAGAACTTACAATATTGCCTAAATGAGGCACAAAATTGATGTAAGGCCACGCCGAGGTAACCAAAAACTTAGTGAACGCAACACACCTCCAACAGTTTTCTCAAACACAACAATTTCCTTACGAAGCTACTGTACTTAAAGACAACGGAAACAGAATTCTCAACATATGTGCATAATTGAATGGCTGGTATGAATTGCATCTGGCATGTTGTTTCCATAAACCTATTCAACAAGACGAGACACGCTATGAGCGGAAGGAAAGCACTAATGACCAAAGAGGAGACGGGACCGGGAACAGAACGTTTGGTTGTCTTTGATGTTGAAGGAATTCTGATACCTAAGAATCGTTATCTCCTCTTTGAGATATCACGTAAAGTGGGATTTTTGGGCTTCATACGAATCCTTGCATTAGGATTACTCTATGAGGTTGGGTTGTTATCTCTTGAATCTGCTCTGAGAAGAATCTTTGCGATGTTCAAAGGACTCAAGGCAGAAGAGGTGTTAGGACTTCATAAGAGAATGCCTCTGATGCCCGGCACTGAAGAAGTTTTCAAAACATTAAACAAGAACGGGTATAAGACCGCGCTCATTAGTTCAGGTCTTCCCACTCCAGTCGTAAAAGATTTCGCCAGCAGACTACAGGCTGACTACGCTTATGGTCTGGAACTGGAGATAGTGGATGAACGCTTGACTGGAGCCATAGGAGGCGACGTAATAAAACAGGGAGGCAAAGCTGTAGTTTTACAGAAAATACTTGAAAAAGAAAACTTAACCCCCAAAGATTGCGTAATGGTTGCTGACGACCGAAACAACCTTTCTTTGTTTCCTCTATGCACGTTGAGGATAGGCTACAATCCCGATTTTGTTCTAACCGCCAAATCCGACTTTGTGACAAAAGGCGCACTGACAGAAATTTTGCCGCCAATAACCGGAGAAAAACCACAAGTTTCCCAGCCTAAACTGTCAAGAAGTCGAGGTCTCAGAGAAACAATTCACATGGGCAGTTTTCTGTTAACCTTCGTCTGCATATACCTTCTTGGAAATGTCCTGTTATCTTCTTTGATACTTTTCATAGCCGTGCTCTACACCCTATCTGAAGTCGCCAGAGTACTCGGAGTCAACATTCCCATCTTCTCGTCAATAACTTGGAACGCAGCAAACAAAACGGAACTCTACGAATTCGCAACATCCCCTATCCATTTTGCACTAGGTATAGCAATCTCTCTCCTTATCTTCCCAGAGCCAATACGTTACGTAGCCATCACAATATTGACCCTAGGCGATGGCTGCGCTCACATATTCGGAATGAAGTTCGGAAGAACCCGACTCCCATTCAACAAAGGAAAGAATCTGGAAGGAACAATCTTCGGTTTCCTGTTTGCCTTCTTGGGCGCCATGATTTTCGTCGACCCAGTGAGAGCTTTGATTGCTGCCGCCGTTGGAATGCTAGTGGAAGGACTCCCCAGTCCCATAAACGATAACCTAACTATGCCTCTAGCATCTGGACTAATACTCACCCTGATTATGTAAGGCGGGTTATTACGATAAAATTAAAAGATTGTATGTTATCATATAGTATCGATACTGCAAATTGATAGTCCGCAACAGAATTGACTTAAGGGAGTTTTCTCTGCTTGGTAGAATCAGGTAAAATTGAGTATAGACCTATCTCTGTTCGTGACGCTCTCACTGAAATGAAGGACGTGTCAGAGATAATGATCGATCTAGCGTATTCAGCAGCCCTTTTCAACAGCCATGAACTCGCTGAAGAGGTCATGGAACTCGAAAAAAGGGTAGACTACCTAGATTACATCATAAACATGAACACCATGCTGGCAGCGAGGGACGCAGAAGACGCTCAGCACCTTATCGCAGTGACAACCGTGGCAGCAGCCACCAACAAAATCTCGGACGCAGCCGCGGACATAGCAAGCATTGTTCTAAAAGAGATTGGAATCCACCCCATCGTCAGAAAAGCATTCGAACAAGTTGAAGAACGGTTGGCACGAGCAATAGTCAAACCAGATTCAATTCTCGTCAACAAAAAACTTGGAGACTTGGAGTTAGCCGCCAAGATAGGCGTTGATGTGATAGCTATTCGGCGACATCGAGAGTGGACCATAGACCCTGATGATGAAGAAAAAATTGTGGAATGCGACGTTTTAATTGCCAGAGGAGCACCTCATGGCATTGATGAACTGAAGGCAATAGCGTCTGGTAAACTGAAAAAGATGGAGTGAGTGAAAAAGCAGTGTCCATAACTGAAGACCACTTCAAGAAAATCGTTGACAAACTCGTGTTTCTAAAGGACACCTCTGAACTCATGATTGATCTAGCATACTCATCTCTCCTCCTCAACAGCCAAGCGTTAGCGGAAGAAGTTGCAGCCCTAGAAAATCACATGGACAACCTCCACACAGAATTTGAGTTGCTAGTTTTGTCTAGCGGCTTTACACCAGAAGAATCCAAAGACTTCCTTGGTCTAATAAGATTGGGCGTAGTCACAGAGGAGATAGCGGATGCAGCAATGGAAATAGCTGACGTCGTACTGAGAGGACTGGAACCCCACCCCATCTTGAAACTTGTAATAGAGGAAGCTGAGGAAACAGTAACCAAGGTTACCGTTTCAGAGACTTCCACGTTGGTGGGAAAGAAGATTCGAGAAGCCCAACTCCAAGAGGAGACAGGCATGGGGGTGCTGGTTATCAGAAGAGGCAACTGCTGGTTGCGACCCCGTCCAGACACAATGATTAAAGCAGGCGACACTTTGATTGCTGCAGGCTACGCCGAGGGAGAAGCCGACTTCGAGTCATTGGTATCAGGCGTCAAAGCACAAACCACCGAAGAGTCTTAGGCAGTTTTTAGCTTTCAGACAATAAGTGCTAGCGCTATGATAACAGCTGCTGTTGTCATGGTGTCTGCTAGGGCGCTTTCTATGGGGATTACGAAGTTATCTGGGTTCCAACCGCGTCTGAACGTGTAAATTGCCACTGCATAGGCAATCAAAATCATAACTGAGACGGCGAGGACGTTTGTGATTAATAGTTGACCCGTGAAATTCAGCATGTCGACTAGTGCTGTTGTACCGCTGATAACTGAGGATAAAATCACGTAGACTATGAACATAATTATCGACGCTAACCATGCTCCACTTATCTCGTTTATGTGCTGCTTTATGGAGGAAAACGAGGGCTTAATCAATCCTAATGCGAGTTTTGTGGTTGCTGTTGAGCCTATTATTGAGCCTACTCCTCCAACAGTTGCGATTATGGCAGGATATACAGAATATATCTTCCGCCAACCAGTTATCCCGCTGATCTTGCCAAGCAAAGACCCTGTAACATTAACAATCAATGTCACAAACATGAGAGTCAAAAGAAATTCTCTAATTGTTTTGACAAATTTTGCTTCACCAATGTTTTTGATTATAATGTAGACCACAAAAGAAATGAAAATTATGTCCAGTATCCAAATCAAATATCGTCCAAATGAACCGAATAGAAAGAATAAGCCCAGACTGAGGACGTAACAGCCCGTGTTAATTATGTCAGACACTGGAGAAGTTATCGGATACACAACGATGTCTGGATCCAGCCCTCGCCTGAAAGAAAAAACAGAAAACACCATTGTTAAGGGAGAAACAAACACCACCGACAACGCCATTGTTGAAATAATCACCGTCAGTAACGGAATAAAATCTATTATGGTAGCATTCCAGAGAAACACACCGAATATCCAAGTTCCGGTTCCCACGCTGACGCCGCTTACAAGAGCTAACGTAATGATCACACGGAGAAGTGTTTGGAAGTCCTTCGTGTTTTTGGTAAAAGTGGCTTTGATGGTTCCCAAATGCAATCCAGTTCCTAGGTGCCCACTAAATAGACCGCCTACGGCACCTCTGACGCTCAGAATTCCCGGAAAAAGGAATATTGCCCATGGAGCCTCGTTGATGGAGAGGACACCAAAATATAGAACAAGCAGGGTTCCAGTTAGCAATCCAACTATATTAAATGATAAAGATAGTATGGACTGACCTAGGCTGGTTTTCAGCATCTTTCTGGACAGAGTTCCAGCTATGTTGGTCTCCGTCATCGCATTCACTTCCGTCCATCCAGCTTAGCCTCCCGCGTTTTGTTGTCATGCCCTTTGTAGTAATATGAAGCATACAGCCGAGTGTGTAGAGTTCTTGACCCATTTCTGGATCGGTAGTCCTCCGTAACGTTAACACAGATTTCTGTCGCTCCTATTACAACATAGACTTAACAATAGCCCTTAAAGGCTTTTTGTCCAACATTTTCTGGCAACCTAGAAAAAAGGTAGAAACAAAAAACTAACCAGATATACAGACCCTTTGTTCTAAATGCTTTTGTTGGACACTTACATTTGTTGCTTCTATTGCCTCCGCTAAATCAATCTTTTATCGCCTTTAGGCGCATCAAGAAAAAAATATTCACATGCCCAGAAGATTCGAAATTATTGTCATTTCAGGTTAAGGCTCTTCATTAAATCTCGCTTTCTGTTTCTAACAGTAACTTCAGTTACGTTTGCCGCTTTGGCAAGATGTGCCTGCGTTACCTTCTCTTTCAACATTCTTGCTGAAAGGTAAATGATTGCAGCTGCTAATCCTGAAGGGTCTTTCCCTGTGGTAGCGTATCTCCTTTTAGCTTCTCTTATCAGGTTAATGGCTAATCCCTCAACATCGCTGGAGACCTTGGCTTTCTCAGCTATCTTTGTAACGTAGTGTGTCGGATCGTCTACAGGCATCCTCATGTCCAAGTTTCTAACTATCACGCTGTAAGATCGTGCTATCTCTTTTTGGGTTCGCTGGCTGGCTTCTGCGATCTCTTTTAGAGTTCTAGGAACCTTGGTGAATCTAACAGCCGCGTATAGAGCTCCAGCTACCATTCCTCCGATGCTGCGTCCCCGAACTAAGCCTTTGTTCAAAGTTTTTCTGTATATTATCGCAGCCATGTCGCGCACTGATGATGGCATATGAAGTATGTCGGAGAGGCGTTGGAGTTCGCTCATGGCTAGCATAAGGTTTCTGCTTTGGGATGCGTGGACTTTTGAGCGTGTTTGCCATCTTCTGAGGCGCCACATCTGTTGTTTGACTTTGGGTGATAGAGGACGACCGAGGGCGTCTTTTTCCACTCGGATTACCGTAGATAAGCCTTTGTCATAATGGGAGTAGTTGGTTGGGGTGCCTGCTCTTGCTCTGGAGTTTCTTTCTTGTGGAGTGAAGGCTCTCCATTCAGCTTCTTGGCTTGGGATGTTCTCTTCGAGGACTAGACCGCAACGGCGGCAGACGTATTCTCCCATCTTTAAATCTAAAACCAAGTTTGTGTTCCCGCATTCGGGGCACCTGATGGTAACTATCTGCTTTGTCACGTTCTTTCATCCAGTTTATTTAACCACTTACACTGTGGTGAAGGTAATATTTAAATATGACATATGTCATATCTCATTTTTGGCTATTCATTTGAAAACAGACCAATAAAACGATACACAATCACCAGTTTCTGTAAAAACCGAAAAAACGTCGAAAGCAAACAACAAAATATGAACTATATCCCTAAGAAGTTGGTTTGCTAGGCAATTAAGGGTATAACAACAATTCTAACGTTAGCATTTCTATTGCATTCAAACCCAGAATAACCTGAGCAATGCCAACACAAGCCACATGAACGTTAGAATCATAGTTCATAATTTAACTTGGAAAATCGTTTACTGAAACGTTTGACAAAACTTATCTTACTTGAGTTATAAAACAACTAAACGCGATAAGAGATGAAGTTCTCGTTCATAAATCCAAGCCCCCCTTCAGAATCAATGTATATTGTTCCAACAGCTTGACCTCCCCTGGGATTCTATATTGTGCTGGAGTCTTAACAGCGGGCGGAGTTGAGGTTTCTGTTCTCGACCAACCTGCGAAACGTTTCTCTTTAGATTAAGCAGCGAATTGGGTGAAAAAAGAAGACCCCGACATTGTAGGCTTCTCAGTTTTGCTCAGCGCCGCGAAGGAGGCACCAAAGCTTGCTGAACGAGTTAAAGCGGAAAATCCCAACATCACAGTAGTTTTTGGGAGCCATCACTCGACATTCAACGCTGAGAGAATTCTAGAGAAATATCCTTTTGTGGACCTTGTAGTTAGGGGAGAATGTGAACACACAAACCTCGAGATTGTACAGTGTCTAGAAAAGCAGAGAGGCTTCGACAAAGTTGAGGGCGTTACCTTCAGAAAAAATGGTAGAATAGTCTCAAACCCTGATAAACCATTGAATAAAGATGTGGTCGCTCTTCCTTTCCCTGACCGCAACCTTGCAGGGGTCGGGTATGATTCAGTGATTTTTGGCGCCAAAGTAAACACCAAAAAGTTCACTACTATCCTTTCATCCCGCGGGTGTCCCTTCAATTGCAGTTTCTGCGGAATCAGAAAGTTCACTCGGAGCGCTTGGAGCCCCAGATCAGTTGAAAACGTTATGGCAGAATTAGAGTATCTGCAGAGTGAGGGTTATGAGCAATTTCTCTTTGCAGACGACAACTTTACTCTCGATGCCCAGCGAGTGTCAAAGCTTTGCCGAAGCATCAAGAAGGCGGGAATGGATATCGAGTGTTCTGCGATTCGCGAGTGGATCACGTCAGCTACGGCATGTTCAGAGAGATGGTGAATGCCGGATGCAGATGCATCTTCTTTGGGATAGAAAGCGGCAACCAAAGGATTCTGGATTATTACAAGAAGGGCATCACGCCCGAACAGTCCGAGAAAGCAGTTCGGAATGCTAGAAAGGCGGGTATAGACATAATTGTGGGTTCCTTTATTGTGGGCGCTCCTGACGAAACCCAGCGTGAGATTATAAATACGTTACAGTTCGCAAACAAATTAGACATCGATGTGCCTGACGTCAACATTTTAGGTGCTCAGACTGGAACGGACCTATGGAATGATTTGGTAGCAAAGGGTCTCCTTAATGAGGAAGAACAGTGGGAAGATGAAATCTGTATCCCCAGAGATGTGCCAACTCCTGTTCCCTACGAAGAAGGAACCTAATATTCGAGTATTTCCGAGCATTCTATCTGAATCCCAAACAGTTGTTGACCGAGATGTTGAGAACTTCAAAGAGTAGCTTCAGGATAGGTGCTGCCCTACAGAACATTGTTGGTTTTCCCCAATTAATTGAGACCTTGAGTAAAGCCATCAGACGAGACGAAAAATGAAAAACTGATAAGTAAAATACTAGTTAGATAGAATAACATTTCGTGCAGGAAGATACATTCATGTCACAGGGCAACGAAAGCGTCAGAAAAGAGATCGAAATATTGAGAATTTTGAGCGAGTTTGATAGCCCCGTGGGTTCGACTTTACTCAAGCGGGAGTTAAGAAAAAGAGGCTTTCTTCTCAGTGAGAGAACTGTAAGATATCACCTTCAGCTGTTGGAGGCAAAGGGCTTTGTGTTGGGGCATGATCGAAGAGGAAGAACAATAACACAACTTGGTCTGGAAGAACTGAGTAGATCCCTCGCCACCCAGAGGCTCGGTTTCACCACAACCCGTTTCATGTCCCTAGCCTATTCAGCGACCTACGACCCCACCGTAGACTCAGGAACAGTCGTCGCTAATGTATCACTGCTTGACACTAGTCTTCAGGATAAAACAGTGGATACAATGAAGGCTCTCCAGAGCATGAATCTTTTATCAGCGCCATACATCAAAGTGTTGAATGAGAACGAGGAATACTGCGACATATCTGTTCCTAATGGAAAATTTGCTCTTTTTACAGTCTGCAACTTAACTCTGGACAGCATCCTAATCCACTCTGGAATCCCTCTGTTCTTCAAATATGGCGGTCTCGTTCAAGTAGTAAACCGCAAGCCCATCCGATTCGTGGAACTAATTTCATATGGAGGAACCACCATACCTCCCTTAGAAGTGTTCGTCTACAGGAAGATGACATCCATCTCAAGGATTTTGAAAACCGGCTCAGGCATGTTACTGGCAACGCTGAGGGAGATACCTTCTGAAGCAAGAGATAAAACAGTGAAGATTCTCGAAAACCAGCAGAAGAAAGGATGGGGCGGAGTTCTGGTTTTGGGAGAACCCAACGAGCCAGTTCTTGGGGTACCTGTAGGCATGGACAGATTCGGCATATGCATGGTTGGCGGCATCGTCCCCGGAGCAGCCATGGTAGAGGAAGGAGAACAGGTTGTCACATTTGGTCCACACTGCTTTATTCCAATCGAAGAGATGACCAAAATCTAAACAACAAACAATACAGATGACCTTTGTTAGAGGTCTATACTACTGTGCGTGTGAACTTTGGCAGCAAACGTGTGCAGTGCTGAAAATTTTCTGAAAAAAGAATGTTTTCAACAATGAACCTCTATTAGTCTCCTAATATGCAGAAAGAACGTGTGAATAACTTGCAGTCAACAACACTCTTTCTTTCAACCAAGAATAACACAGTTTGTTTTTGTTTTCTAAAGAAGCCTTTAAAAGATGTCCGTCTGCATTAAGGGCATAATGAAGGGATAGCCCATGAAACATGACGCGATTTTGGTGCTGGACTTCGGTGGACAATACTGCAATCTCATAACCAGAAGAATCAGAGAACACAAAGTATACTCGGAGATAGTGCCCTGCGATATAACTCCTGAAGAGATTGAAGAACTGAACAAGAACATGAATGTTAAGGGCTTGATCTTGTCGGGAGGTCCATGGAGCGTTTACGAAAAGGACGCACCAAAATTTGATTCACAAATCCTAGATATGGGCATCCCCGTCCTTGGATTGTGTTACGGACATCAGATGATAGCCTATTTCTCCAAGGGCAAGGTGAAACCCGGCACAAAGAAGGAATATGGAATAGCACAGGTCACCGTCGATAAGCCTGTTGGTGTCCTCAAGGAGCTTAATCGAAGTGAGAAAGTTTGGATGAGCCACGGAGACACAGTTTACGAGCTTCCTGAAGACTACGAGATGTTAGCGTTTACAGGAAGCTGCCCAATCGCAGCTTTTCGTCACAAAACAAAGCAGATATATGGTCTTCAGTGGCACCCCGAAGTCGTTCACACCGAAAACGGCATGAAAATGCTCCGCAACTTCATCTTTGAGGTTTGCAAGTGTGAAGCAAACTGGAGACCCGAATCATTAATTGACAAGGCAGTAAAGGAAATACGAGAAACTGTTGGTGAAGGAACTGCCATAATCGGCTTGAGCGGGGGAATCGACTCTAGTGTTGCCACATTTATGGCTGCTAAAGCTCTTGGAGAGCGGCTTTTGGCAATTTATGTTGACCACGGCTTCATGCGTCTTGGCGAAACAGAATACGTTGAAAGCACATTCAAGAAGCTTGGCATCAATGTTGTTGCAATTCATGCTCAGGAACGTTTTATGAAGAGACTTGATGGCGTTGTTGATCCTGAGGAGAAACGAAAAATTATCGGAGAGGAATTCATCAGGGTTTTTGAGGAAGCCGCAAAGAAGATAGCGGCAGATTATCTTATTCAGGGAACCATTTACCCTGACCGAATCGAGTCTGGTTTCAGGAAGCATTCGAAGACAATAAAGACCCACCATAACGTGGGAGGTTTACCCGAAGAGATCGCGTTCAAAGCAATAATTGAACCCCTGCGTGACCTCTACAAAGACGAAGTTAGAGCGATCGCAAAGATCATGGGCTTGCCAGACGAACTTGTTCGCAGACAGCCGTTTCCGGGTCCAGGTTTGGCTGTGAGAATCATCGGCGAATTGACAATAGAAAAGACGGATCTTGTGCGGAAAGCGGACAAAATTGTTACAGATGAAATCGAGAAAAGCGGGCTCGAAGACTCTTTGTGGCAGTACTTTGCGGTGTTAACGGAGACAAAGAGCACAGGAGTTAAGGGCGATTCCAGAGCTTACGGTCACACTATTGCGGTCAGGATTGTTGAAAGCAAGGAAGCTATGACTGCTGGTTTTGCGAGGATTCCTTATGATGTTCTTGAGAGGATTTCCACGAAGATAACTAACGAGTTGCCGCAGGTAACACGGGTTGTGTATGATATAACGCATAAGCCGCCAGCAACCATAGAATGGGAATAAAATAACATTAAACGCGCAAACCTGATTTCAACAATAAACTATGTTACAATAAAGTTAGCGCACTAAGTTTTCAGGAGTACCTGTTGTTGCGAGATTTATTAGGGAAAAACGGCAATGTAAATGGGGGCAGATTTGAGTGGAACTTGAGACAGTTAAAGTTGAAATGCCCGAGAACTGCAACGTAATCTTGGGCACGGCTCATTTTATCAAAACTGTTGAAGACATTTACGAAGCTTTAGTTAACGCTGTGCCCGACATCAACTTTGGTATAGGTTTCTGCGAAGCCTCTGGACCGTGCCTAGTTAGATCAGAGGGCAATAACAAAGAACTAAAGACCTTAGCTATAAAGAATGCTTCTAGGCTGGGATGTGGCCATTGTTTCATTGTCTTTCTCAGAAACGCTTATCCCATCAATGTTCTAGGCAAGATTAAGCAGGTGCCTGAAGTTTGTACAATTCACGCTGCAACGGCTAATCCGTTAGAGGTTATAGTTGCAGAAACAGAGCAGGGCAGAGGAATTCTGGGCGTAATTGATGGCTTCAAGACCAAGGGAATCGAAACCGAAAAAGATGCTGAAGCAAGAAAGGAGTTTCTTAGAAAGATCGGCTACAAACTATAAAATCGTCGCCTTCAATACAGAATCATAGCATCCAGTGGCAATTACGTTATCAACTGAAAAGAAGTTTTCTGTTCAACAAAGTAATTATACTAAAAATCGCTGAAATGTGCAAGGGGGATTCTTGTGGCAAGTAATGGAGAGATGTTTGGGCACCTAAAACTGAGACCCAATTTCTTACACATGACGGTTGGCTTGGTCTTCGCGGTTGCCATACTCCTCGCACAGTTTCAGATAGGTCACATACTCGACATGTCTGCATTGATTGCGATCAGTTTCTTCAATCTTCTCTTTGTTTTCCTCTTGTTTCCACTGGAAGGTCCACTTCTCCGCAAAATTATGTTACTCTTCGCAGGAAACAGTGTAGGAGTCCTGTTGGTATCTCATCCAGTTATCATTTGAAGAAGCTTTCTTCTTTCTGAACACAGGCGCATTCAAAATAATAATCCTAGTCGTCAAGCCCATCATCAATTTTGTGTGAATAGTATCTGTATGGTCAGTTAGCCTGTCGGTGCTGGCATCCTACAAAAGAACAACGGAAAGGCTGGAAAAAAGTTGATTCTGTTTCTGAACATAGCGTTCATGGCTCTAGTTGCCCTAATCACAGCCTACCTTACAAGACATTACCTCTTCACGCTTGTTGCATTATACCACAAAAAGGAACAACCTCCATTATGGTATAACGAAACAAAGTATGAACCCACTGTTTCGGTTCTGATTCCTGCCCGCAACGAAGAACGCGTAATCGAGCGAATCCTCCAAAGGATGACTGAGTTAACGTACCCAAAAGAAAAATTCGAAGTAATCGTGATAGATGATGCCTCTACTGACCGAACAGGCGAGAAGGCGAAAAAGTTTGCCAAAAAACACAAATTCATACACGTTATTCACCGAGACCTATTGGATGGAGGAAAGGGAAAACCAGAAGCACTAAACTGTGGTATAACTCTCTCTGGAGAGCTTTAAACAACTTCCACTTTTTTTAAATTAAGAATTTAGCTAACATAAGAATGGTAAATAGTAATTTAGTTCTATCGTGGAGACATCTCCCGAACTCCCGTTTTTTGAAGGAATAATAGTTAAGTTTCAATCCCTCCTGTGCAATTTTGCTTAGACAGGATGGCGTCATTTCTTGTACTTGCTTAGAATTTTTAAGAATGCTTCCGCTCGGGTGCAAGTTGGTGGCTTGGAGTTTAGATGGTTGTGTATCTCTCTTCTTTGAACAGCAAGAGTTCTTCTTTTTCCGGATTTAATCCTGAGCTCTTTCGCAACAGTTTCAGAGGAAGTTAGTTTCTTTAAGGCTGTTAGCCAAGCCGCCGCTTTAACGTCAGTGTGGAATATCCAATCTCTGTATACCTTGATTGCTTCGTTTGGGCAAACCTTTTCACAAGCAGAGCAGAAGATGCAAAACTCATCAGAAACGTTAGGTTTGTCATTTTCTATTTGAATTGCGTGAGTGGAACAAATGTCAGCACAAGCCACACATCCTTTAGGACAGAGATCCACACTTACATTGATGCGACCCATAAAGGGTTTTTTAACTAATATTGCATTTTGATTGCAGGCCAACTCGCAGCGTTTGCAGTAAAGACAGAGGGATTCGTTGATTTGCACATCAGTTATTTCAAGTATTTCTCCATTTTCTGAGCTTTTTGTTGACACTTTAATGGCTTCTGTGGGACATTCTTCTTGACATCTAAGTTCACATTCTGGATCGCATTTCTCCTTCATTACCCTGATTTCTTTCAATAAAAGTGGAAAGACCTCATTTTTGACAATAGGGGCGATTTCTTTTCCATCCACTTGCATGCTTAGGGCATTCAGAGGGCATAATACTGCACATTCCCCGCAGAGAATACAGGAATCTGCGTCCAAATCGATTGATGGTTTCTCTATCAAATGTCCTTCAAAGACTGATGAGGGTAGCGCCTTTATTGCGTCTTGAGGACAGATTTCAACACATATACCACATCCATTGCATAGGTTCTTGTTCAGGTGTAGAAGATAGTTTTTTGTGAGAAACTTTCTCTCTATCCTGATTTCTATTAGATTTTCTAGTTTAATGGCTTGCCCGCGCAAATTATCCACCAACAATCATATTTACATCTGTTTCAGGTGTGATAGTCATGCATTTCCAACCTTAGCAACTACCTGCATCTTTTTGGGAGTCAAACATTCAACCGTTTTTTCTATTTCTTTTTTGGTGGCGCCCTCAACGATTCTTTGCATCTCCCTTATTTTTGAGGCAAACCTTTCCCCTTCTGCTGCACTGATCCATGCCAATTGAAGCCGATTCTTGTCCAACCCCAACCTTTCCATTTTTTTCCATAATTTTTCAACCCGTTTCTTGGTTTGGTAATTGGCATTTATGTAGTGGCAGTCATTCAAGTGGCAACCTGCAACCAACACTGCTGCAGCTCCTCTGGCGAAAGCTCGTTCAACGAACTTTGGAGAGATCCTGCCGGAGCACATGGTTCGGATGATTCGAACGCTGGGGGGGTACTGCATCCTGCTTACTCCCGCAAAATCTGCTCCTGCATAGGAGCACCAGTTACAACAGAAAGCGATTATCTTCTTGTCTGCATCCTCCTCTGTTGCTGCGTCTATCTGTGCATGTATCTGCTCGTCAGTGAAGTGTCGCATCTGTATCGCGTCGAAGGGACATTCTGCAGCACAAGTACCACATCCTGCACAAGCCGCTTCAACTACTTTGGCAATTTTCTTCTCCTTGTCCACAGTTATCGCATTGTATGGACATACTCTAGCGCACAAACCACATCCCATGCATTTTTCAGGTAGTATTATGGGCGTTATTGCTTCGACAGTAACACTTCCTTTTGCCATGAGAATCCCTGCACGGGCTGCTGCGGCACTAGCTTGTGTCACGCTATCTTTGATGTCTTTAGGGCCTTCAGCGCAACCAGCAAGAAACACTCCTCCTGTTGGGGTATCTACGGGCCTCAATTTTGGGTGGGCTTCCATGAAGAAACCGTCTGACGTTTTCGACAATCTTAAGAGCCGCTGAACTTTCCCGCTGTCATCTCTAGGTCTAAGACCGACGGATAGAACTACCAAGCCCACATTTACTGTGTATATTTTTTTCTCAAGAGTGTTTTCTCCAACCAGCCACAAGTTTTTAGATTTCTTATCCTCGATTATTTCAGCCGGCAATCCTCGTATGAAGATGACACCTTCTTCTTTTGCTCTTCTAAATAGGTCTTCGAAGCCTTTTCCAAATGCACGTATGTCTATGTAAAAAACATAGATTTTGACATCCGGCCAATGTTCTTTGATGAGTAATGCATCCTTTATCGTGTTCATACAGCATACGTTGCTACAGTATGGATTGCCTTTTTTAGCAGAGCGAGAACCTATACATTGGATGAATGCAACCGTTTTCGGAATACACATATTACTGGGTCGAACTAGACGACCTCCAGTAGGTCCTCCTGCGTTTATAAGCCGCTCAAACTCCAACGAGGTTATTGTATTAGGAAACCTCAGGTACCCATATTCCATCAAATCGACAGGATCATAAACATCTAAACCAGTGGCTACAATGATTGTACCAATATCCAACTCAACATCCTCTGCCTTGGCATTGAAATTTATGGCATCAGGGCCACAAACTTCTTTACATTTTGCACAAGTATTCTTGCCGAGACCAATACAATTTTTCTCGTCAATTAGATAAATGGCTGGAACGGCTTGGGCAAAAGGAATGTAAATTGCTTTTCGCCCAGTAAGTCCCACTTCAAATTCGTTGGGAACTTCCACTGGGCACACGTTAACGCAGTCGCCACAGGTTGTGCATTCCTTCTTTACGTATTTTGGTTTCTTTTTGACCTTAACTTTGAAGTTTCCGATGTATCCGCCAACCTCTGTAACTTCACTGTTTGTTAATAGTTCGATGTTTGGATGTTTACCTACATCCGACATTTTTGGCGCAAGGATACAGATGGAACAATCCATAGTTGGGAAAGTTTTGTCGATCTGAGCCATTTTCCCGCCGATGCTGGGGCTCTTCTCCACGAGGTAGACTTTGTAGCCGGTATCAGCCAAATCTAGAGCTGCCTGAATACCCGCAATTCCTCCTCCAAGGACTAGAGCCTTTCTTGCTACGGGGACCACGGCTTCTTTTTGGGATTTTATCAGTGCCGCCCTCGCAACGGACATGTGAACTAAATCCTTGGCTTTTTCTGTAGCCTTTTCTGGTTCGTGCAGGTGTACCCAACTACAGTGTTCCCGGATGTTAGCCATCTCGAACAGGTACTTGTTTAGCCCCGCCTCCTCGCAGGTCCTTCTAAAGGTTGGTTCGTGAAGGCGGGGAGTGCAGGATGCCACGACAACTCTGTTGAGGTTATGTTCCTTGATGTCTTTCTTGATTGTTTCCTGTCCGGGATCCGAACAGGTGTATAGGTTGTGCTTCGAAACAACGACATGTGGAAGAATGGAAGCGTATTCTGCTACGTCCGCACAGTCCACTGACCCAGCTATGTTTTTTCCGCAATGACAAACATAAACCCCAATACGGATTTCTTGGTTCGGTTTAGACTCAACTTTAAAAGCTTTCATTTTCGCTCCCTCTAACTTTTTCAGCAATCTTAAGAGGATTCAGCGAATCGCCTCTCAGATAACAGTCTATGGAAATTGCTGCTTGTTTTCCAGCTATTATGGCTTCCATCAGGTTTGCTGATCCAGATACCGCGTCTCCTCCAGCAAATATGTTAGGAACACTTGTCTCCAACGTAAATGGATGTATTGATATTGTCCTTTTCGCGGTTATTTCAACAGTTTTAGGAAGAAAGCTTGTGTTGGGAAATTGACCTATTGCCATTATTACGGCATCAGTTTCTATTACGAATTCAGAACCTTGAATTGGGACTGGGCGTCCACGACCAGTTGAGTCTGGCGCGCCTAACTCCATTCGCACACATTCAATCGCAGTTACTTTCCCATTTTTGCCCAAAATCTTTTTAGGAGTAACTAAGAATTCGATCTTTACTCCTTCTTCTTCAGCTTCTTTTATTTCCCAAGGACTGGCTGGAATCTCCTCCTGAGACCTTCGATATAAAATAGTGACTTCTTTAGCTCCAAACCTTAGAGCAGTTCTCGCAGAATCAACAGCAACGTTGCCTCCGCCAATTATTGAAACCTTACAGGGCAACTCGACTTTTTTCACATTAGCTTTTTCTAAAAAATTAAGAGCATAGAAGACACCGTTTAGTTCTTCGCCTTTGATCCTGAACATTTGCTCTTCGTGAGCACCGGTTGCTACAAATATTGCATTATAGCCTTCTTGTAAAAGCTTTTTTACAGTTAGGCTTTTGCCAATAGTTATATTGGTTTTAATTTTAACTCCTAAATCCTTTATGAGCATACTATCGAAATCAACTATTTTCTTTGGAAGCCGATATTCTGGAATGCATCTTCTTAGCATTCCGCCAGGTGAGGATAATGCCTCAAAAATTGTTACAGGATATCCTTTCTTGGCTAAATCTTGGGCTGCTGAAAGTCCAGCAGGACCTGAACCGATGATGGCGACTTTCTCTTGATAAGCAGGGATATAGGACCGTTCTCCCGTTTTTTCGGTTTCGGAGGTGAGAATAGCGTCTTGAATAGCCTCTTTCACTAATTGTTCGTTCTTTATTACGCGCTCTGGATGAAAACAAACATAGGAGCATGAAACTGGGAGTGGAATGTTTTCTTTAATTATTTCCAAAGCTTTATAAAATCCTTCCATGTAGCCGCATTCAACAGCAAATTTTCTAAAGGCTTGAAAAATTTCTGGAAGGTTTAGGCTTTGCGGACACCGCATATAACAACGATAACACCAAGCACATAGCCATAATTCGGCTGATTTTAAGATTTTATCATCGCCTAATGCTAGACTATGAAGCAATGTCCTTGGATTATAATGGTCTGGGACTAATTTTGCAACTGGACAACTTGCAGTACAAATACCACATTCGAAGCAATATTTCAGCGGTTCAAAGTCAAGAATGTGGTCCAGAACTTTCTTCAAACTTGGACTTTTTTCACTTGTTTGCAACTCGCTTGAAATTGTTTTCAAACTCTGTACAGGTGTGGGAACTAACATGTTATTTTCATCCTTTTTTCTTTAGAAATTCTATGAGATCATCCATCAGAGTAACTAGAAGTTGGCGTGTGTGAGAGCATGTATTTCTCAACAAGCTTAATGGCGTCGCTTAGCCATTCCAGGGTTTTTCCAATTTTTTCTTTTGATCTAGGGACCATGGAGCTAAGGTTTTTTTGACAAACATGCCGTAGATAAGAATCTCTATTGGATTAGGTTCAGAAAAAGCCTCTAAAAGAAGATTCAAGGGTTGTTGTATCTTTTCGTGTTCTTCCGTTTTTTCTTTTTCTGTGTAAAGTTCATTACTAGAAGCTTCGGATAGTCTCAAGTTTTCCTTAATTAGTTTATTTGCAGTGGTTTTTCGAATGTTTTCGTTAAACGTTTTTTGCGTAACTAAATCCAATGCTCCTTCTGGACACCATTCAACACATTGGGGGTCGCCTTCACATAGATCGCAGATCATTACTGTTTCTTTTTCTGGATTCAACGTAATAGCGCCATAAGGGCAAACGTTCATGCACCAACCGCAGCAGTCGCATTTATCTTCATCTACCAGTATAACGCCTGTCTTCTCAGATTGAACAAGACATTCTTGAGGACAAGCAATTACGCATGGAGCGTTTTCGCAGAATCTACACACTACAGCCATGTTGACAAGTCGATACAATCGCAGGATCTTTATTCTGGAACAGCGAGGGTTATACACATTTTCTCTTTTTATTGCACACACTAGTTCACAGATTCCACAGCCTGTGCAGTTCTCAAGATCAGCCGCGATAAATCTCTTTTCAGCCACTGCAGATTGTTTTAAGGTTTGCATTTCTAGTCTCCTTTAAATAAATTCGTAAGTTCCAAGAATGGCTCTGTGGATTCTTTTTACGGCTCCAGTTGTTTACAAGATTCTCGTATTTTGCGTCATTCTCTGTGTGCTAACGCATTTTGTCATGATTATTTTCTAAGTTTGGTCCGCAATATGGACAAAAATTGAAGTGATTCGGAAAAATATAGTGACTGTGCCCAAAAGGGCATTCCATTGTTATGAATTGCTTTGTTTCAGGAATTCTTGGATTAAGCATGTTTAACATCATTAGATAGATATCGATGCACTATGAGTAATATTTGAGGTTAGATTGAAGGATATTTTGGGGATCTAGTCACAGTGAATGTTACTCCCCAGTATGGAAAACAATCACTGTTTTTCTGACAACAAAAATCAGTCACATAAAATGTAACTCATCTCCATGTTAGATGAACAAACTGAGTGACTACACAAAATGGAAAATGCGTTTGCTTATTGTCTCGTTAACGCTTAACATACTCGCCCATTCTTTTCGCGCTTAGACGATACAATTTGTTGCTATCGACGGGAGAATTGAATGGTGGAGCTAAAGAGATTTGAAAACTTAGACCAATGGAAACATCACCCGCAACACCCCCCTTTTTTCAGCAGTTAAATTTTAACCCAAACCCAAACTATGCTGCTCAAAGGGAGTTATATTCATCAGCATCAACTAAACAGCAAGCCAACAATCATAGTAGGAGACTAATAACAGCTGATTGTTGAAAACTAGTTTTTGCTTTACTAATTGTTTTTTACCCTTGCGTTTAATACTCATTAAACGCAAAAAATCGTGTATACACCTAATTAATCACCAGTTTATGTTATTCATTGCATTTAATGACATTTAAACGCAAAAACAGGAAGTTTCTTAAAAATTGGAGCACCTAAACTTAGTTTTTAGCTTTGTTAACTAGCTTTTTTCTGTTTTTCCAAGCAAGATAATTATTTGCTGTCCAAATCCCAAGCATAGTTGTAGTCTAATAGAGGTTCATTGTTGAAAACAACCTTTTTTCTGATTTTTCAAGAAACAATAAAAACACATGGACTCCCAAAAGTAGTCTCAGTAATAGTAAATGGTGGGCCTGGAGAGATTTGAACTCTCGACCTTTCGGTTATCAGCCGAACGCTCCAGCCAAACTGAGCTACAAGCCCATAGACACACCATAAAATAGTACGTTTATTAAAGGATTTTTCTCCTGCACACTCAAAACAGGCTAACCATCAGACACGAACTGCGAAATTCGCAAGATCTGAAAAGGGTAAACCTCCGCTATCCTTTAATCAGTATTCTACAATCTATTCTCAAGCGGGCCCGTAGCCTAGTTTGGATAAGGCGTCGAGTCACCTGAAACGGGTGACGCGCAAGCCTTCGGAGCCGAAGACCCAGGGTTCAAATCCCTGCGGGCCCGCCAATCACACAAGCAATTCATTACAAAACAGGTCCTTTGAAACAAACGCTGAAATTGATTGCTGTCTGTTCTACAGTAGATTCCGCAAAAGATATATTGCTGGAACATTTTGTGTTCGCACGAAGAACAATTAAGATGGTTGATAGTATGAAAACGGATTCTCTGCCGGTTGAATTAAGGTACTGGCCAATAAAACGGTATATGGACACGTACAAAAAATCATTGGATAATATAGAAGAATATTGGGAACAAGAAGCAAGAAAACTTGATTGGTTCAGCACATGGGACCGGGTGCTCGACTGGGATCTACCCTTCGCAAAATGGTTCCCCGGCGGCATGCTAAACGCCTCATACCTTTGTGTTGACAAGCACCTGAAGAACTGGAGACGAAACAAGGTAGCAATATACTGGGTGGGCGAAAACGGCGAAGAAAAAACGTTAAGCTACCTGCAACTACACAAAGAAGTGAACAAGTTAGCGGCTGCCCTCAAAAAAATGGGCGTAAAAGATGGAGACCGCATAGCATTTTACTTACCCATGATAGTTGAACTGCCCATAGCCATGTTGGCATGTGCTAGAATAGGCGCGATACACACGGTCATCTTTTCAGGATTCAGTGCACAATCCCTGGCTGACCGAATAAACTACACTGAAGCTAACGTTGTCATAACAGCAGACGGCGGCTTCAGAAGAGGAAAAATCATCAAACTAAAAGACATAGTTGACGAAGCAGTGAAAAACACGCCATCAGTGAAGAATGTGTTAGTTGTAAAGAGAACGGGTCACGAAATCAACATGACAGAAGGCAGAGACATCTGGTATCACGATGCCATGAAGCACACAGAAAAAGATGTACCTCCGCTACATGTTGAGAGCACTCATCCACTTTTCATTCTTTACACTTCTGGAACCACTGGAAAACCAAAAGGTATAGTTCACAGCACAGGAGGCTACTTGGTTTACATTAACTCCGTCTACCAATCGGTTTTCAACATACAAGAAGACAGCGTATACTGGTGCAACGCTGACATCGGATGGGTCACCGGACACAGCTTCATCGTCTATGCACCCTTGCTACATGGCGCATCAATAGTCATGTATGAAGGCGCACCAGACTATCCGACACCCGACAGATGGTGGAAGATAATTGAAGAATACAAAATAACAACACTCTACACCTCGCCAACAGCAATCAGAATGTTCATGAGCCTCGGCGACGAATGGGTCAAAAAACATGACCTAAGCAGCCTATCCATTCTAGGAAGCGTTGGAGAGCCAATAAACCCAGAAGCTTGGATGTGGTACTTCAAAACCATAGGCGGAGAACGATGCCCAATCGTAGACACGTGGTGGCAAACAGAAACCGGAGGAATAATGATCTCACCAGCTCCTGGAATAGGATTAGTTCCTCTGAAGCCCGGCTCCGCAACATACCCGCTGCCTGGCATCGATGTTGATGTAGTAGATGAAAACGGAAAACCAGTGCCTGCAGGAGTAAGAGGCTACCTTATAATCAAGAAGCCGTGGCCTGGAATGGCTATGACAGTGTATAAGGATTCTGAACGCTTTAAGAAAACTTACTGGACCAGATTTCCAGGCGCCTACTATGCAGGAGACTATTGCATGAAAGATAAAGATGGATACCTATGGCTACTAGGCAGAGCAGACGAAGTACTGAAAGTTGCAGGTCACAGACTAGGAACTGTGGAGCTTGAAAGTGCAATGATTTCACATCCGGCAGTAGCAGAAGCAGCAGTAACCAGCAAACCGCACGAAATCAAAGGAGAAACAATCGTGGTCTTCGCTGTCCTAAAGCAAGGAAATAATCCAAGCGAGGAACTTGGGAAAGAATTGAGAAAGCATATGAGAAAGGTTGTTGGTCCTCTCGCAACGCCTGAAAACATATACTTTGTTGCAAAACTTCCGAAGACGAGAAGCGGCAAAATCATGCGAAGAGTTCTGAAAGCACTTGTTTCTGGCAAGTCGATAGGTGACATCTCTACATTAGAGGACAAGGAGTCTGTAGAAGAGGCAAAACGGGCATTCGAAGAATTCCAAAGAATTACGAAGAAGTAAAATTCTTCGTATTTTTCCTTTCTTTTTTTAAAAAAAAATAAAATAAAAAATCTAGAATAGGCGGCAGATTAGAGGAGTCTTGCCCGGTTTAGGGTCTTGGTCTGCCACGAATATTTTCTTATTTTTGTTGACCCTCCGTAACCGCATGCTGAGCACTTTTTCTGTTTCACATTATATGCTCTTCTGCCGCAGCGTCTACATCGAATGTGAAGAGTCTTGTGGGCACGTCTACCAAAGGATGATGTGCCCTTGCTTGTTTTTCCCAATTGATGTCACCGTGGGGGAGGAGAAATTATTACTACGTTATCGCCACGGACTATGATGTCGCCAAGTTTCTTCACGTTTTCTACGTCTGTGGTGTCGTCTGTGTCACCTAATACCAAGTTGAGGTGCTGATCGAAGCCTTTGAGTTTTCCCCGTAGCTTCTTTCCGCCTCTCAATCGTACAAGAACTACTTTTTCGAGGCTCGCTTCCAAGATTTGGGTGGCCATTTCGCTCATATGAATCATCTCGTCCATTTTTGTTTTGTATCGTTTATAGATTTTGGCTTGACGATTTAAAGGTATCTGCGCTCTATTTTATGGTTTCTATAATTCATTTGTATGTACCGCTATCTCTTCTAGAATTGAATTTTGTGTCAATTTTTTCCCTATTAACGAAAAAAGAATAGGAAGAGAAGAGTGGGTGTCTGATACGGTTTGTTTATTCGATTTTTATGGTCTCGCTTTTGGTTTTCTCTTCTTTCTTTTTGGGGACAGTTATGTCTAAGACGCCGTTCTTGTATTTCGATGTCGCCTTTTTCGAGTCTACCTTGGCGGGTAGTTCAACTTCTTTGAAGTATTTGCGCTGAGGCGGGTCAACAGAAATCGTTAACTTATCATCGGTTCCGGAGAGTTTGATGTCTTCTTTCTCGACACCAAACAGTTCGATTATCACTCTGATTTCGCCATCAGCATTCATAACGTCTACCAAGGGTTCCTGTTTCTCTTTAACGTCCATGTGTGGTTTTCCAAGTTGAGTTTTCGCCTTGAAATTCCCGAACTCCCTTACTTTTGGTTTCCCATCTGGACCTACTGTTACGCTGTATCCGTAGACAAAGGGTCCCCAGTTTTGTACTTTAGTTCCGTCAGGTAAGGTTTGTTCTCGCTGGAGGTCTTCGGGTGCTCTCGTGGATAGTTCATCGAACTCTTTCGCTATTGTCTCTTCCATTTCTTTGAAGGTTTTGTCTATATCAAAAAAGTCGCCTCTGGAGAAGGACCACATTTTAAACCATCGGTCTTCTTCTGACAGTGTCTTTCACCTCCTAATATTTTCTATTTCTTCTAGAGACGCTAGTAGGCGTCGTAGGGCGAGGCTCAAAGTTAAGAATGCTGCTTGCCCGAATTCTGAGCAGTGATATGTTCCTCTGCCAGTTTTTGTTATAAATCCGCCGTCGCTGAGTTTTCTCGAGTTCTCCCAGACGGTTTTTGGGTTCAAATCTAAGTCTTTCATGAAGTCTGCGAAGTTCATTGTACGGTTTTCTTCCTCCACTAGTCTTATCATCATTTTTAGGCGGGTTTGGTTGGATAGAGCGACAAACATGCTAGAGAATCTTTCAAAGTCTTCCTCGAATGCTTTGAATTCTGTTTCAAGTTGGTCTTTTGGCCAGTCCATTAGGGACAAGGGAACGTCTAGGATCAGTTTTCCGTCACGTACCAGTTGCAGTCTTAAAGTCATGTAATCTCGTCCTTTATTACCTAGAAGTAACAATTGAGGCTTCCAATATAAATGTTACTATTTAGTAATAAACAATCATGCTGCCGAACAGAAAAAGAGGCAAATAAGCGCCAGAAACAATGCAACAAAGATTCAGAAAAACTATAGTTGGTCCCCAGATTAGAACTGCTTGGGGATGTCTTGTTTTTCCATAATGTAGCCACAGTAATGACATCTCAGCCGAAGGGGCTCTTCGGTGTCCACGTAAAACGTAGATTTCACGGGTTCATTACTGTTCGAAACGCAAACAGGGTTCGCGCACTTGACTGTTTCGCGTATCACTTTGGGTAACCTGATCAGTTGCTTGTCTACAACCTTGTAGTTTCTGATGATGTTTATGCTTGCGTGGGGAGCCAACAGAGCGATCTTGTCTACTTCTTGTGACTTCAGTTCTCTTCCTTCAATCTTAACCATGTCCTTTAAGCCCAAAGTTTTGCTGGGCACATTTATGCCAACGGTCACTATGCCGTTGACGCGACCCGTGATTCCCAAAATCTTTATCACATCTAAAGCATGCCCAGCAGTGATGTGGTCTATCACTGTGCCGTCTTTGATTTTGGATACGCGCAAAGTCGTTTCAGACAAGTTAACCCGCCCTTCAGAACTGTATACTATATTTTAATGAGTTAAGAGTTTATTTATAGCTGCTGTTTCGGGCACGAATCAGTAATAGAATAAAAAGAGTCTGATCCAGATAGATTAAGCATTTATTTACGAGTTGCTAAAGTGTATCTGGTGTAATGCTTGCAATTTAAGGGACGCGACATAGTATCCATCAAAGATTTTACCCGAGAGGAAATCGATTACATCCTGAAAACCGCCGCTACAATGGAACCCATCGCCAAAAGCGGTTCAGATATGCTTCACGGAAAGATTTTGGCAACCCTCTTCTTTGAACCCAGCACAAGAACCCGCCTAAGCTTCGAATCCGCCATGAACAAGCTCGGAGGAACCACCATAGGCTTCGCAGAACCCAAAGTAGCTGCAATCAAAAAAGGCGAAAACTTGGCAGACACGATCAGAGTTGTCGAAAACTATGCTGATGTCCTAGTGCTACGGCATCCGCTGGAGGGAGCAGCTAGATTAGCAGCCGAGTTTTCTGACGTGCCTGTGATAAATGCGGGTTCCGGAGCCGAGGAGCATCCGACTCAAGCTTTGCTGGACTTGTACACCATACTGAAAGAGAAAGGAACAATTGATGGGCTTAACATCACGTTGATGGGAGACTTACGGTATGGGCGCACTGTTCACTCGTTGGCGTATGCCCTATCCCTCTATAATGTGAATTTGTTCCTGGTTTCGCCGGAGATTCTCCGCATGCGAAGGGAGGTTTCTGACGCTATAAAAAAGAGAATCAAGATAGTGGAAGGAACAGAGGTTGGGGAGACTTTGCCTGAAACTGATGTACTTTATGTAACGAGAATTCAGGAAGAAAGATTTCCTGACCCAACGGAATATGCCAAAGTCAGGGGAACATACAAGATTGGGGTTGCCACGCTACAGGATGCGAAGGAGGACATGATTATTATGCATCCTTTGCCGAGGGTGGACGAGATAGATCACGAAGTTGACAATACACGTCACGCCAGATACTTCCAGCAAGTATGGAATGGCATAGTCATGCGGACCGCTCTCCTAGCTCTGATACTGGGAGCAAAAAAATAGCCAGAACGTTTTGAGAAACGGTTATGCGCAGGGTAGGCAAAACGTTAAAGACCTCAGAAGGTAATAATGTAAGTTAGAACCGTTTTTTAGAATACATTGTGGAGAAATCAAGATGGTTTCAAGTATCGTACAAGATGTTTTTTCAAGCAAGTTTAAGAGCGGCAGTCAAGACGACACGCTTTCCGCTTGTCTCTCGCTCTTTAAAGAAGAGTCGACGCCAGTTTTGGTTGTGTTAACCAACAAAGGAAAGTATGCGGGCGTAATTGCTCACAGGTGGATAATCAGGTCACGGTATAACCCAGCCACAACCAAAGTTAAGAGTTTGATGCGGCCAGCGCCCACAGTGTCCTTACAGGATTCTCTCAGTAAAGTAGCCAAGTTGATGATAACTAGTGGGATAAGCCAGCTTCCAGTTTTCAGCGGAGAGAAACTGTCTGGAATAGTTACGGATGAGGCTGTTATTCAGGGAGCAGTGATTGGTAAATGGGGCAGCACCAAAGTTGAGGAAGTAATGACCAAGAAACCGTTACTTGTTGAAGAGGACGAGTCTGTAGGAGCTGTTCTGAGCCTATTCAGAGAGCAGGGTATCTCTCACGCACCCGTGGTTAGAGACGGCAGCCTCGTTGGGATGGTAAGCATCCAGAATATCATCGCAAGCATCTTTCAGCCAAAACAACGCCAAGCAGTAGGCGACACAACCGGAGAGAAAGCTCCAGTTCTAAGCATTCCAGCGAAGGGGATAATGACGAAGCCAGTCATCACAGTCTTGCCCGAGACCACATTGAAAGACGCGGCAGAGAAAATGCAGAAATTCAACATTTCTTCCTTGGTGGTTATCAGGAAAGGAAGAGTTGCGGGAATTCTGACAAAAAGAGACCTTCTTGAGCCGCTAGCCGCAATGGAGATGCCAAAACAAAGAATCAATGTGCAATTTTCGGTGAAGGGAGTAGAAGTGAGCGATATTCAACGTGGCATCATAATGAACGATTTCGAAGCCTTTTCGCGCAGATACCAAAAGATGATGCAAGAGGGCACACTTTTCGTTTACATGAAAACTCATGGAACAAACTACAAGGGACAGCAGCTGATTCACTGTCGCCTACAGTTTAGGACAAGAAGAGGCTCGTTTTTTAGTTCCAGCGAAGGCTATGGAGTTGAAGCGACGTTTCGCACAGCATTGGATCGGCTTGAAAAGCAGATTCTAAGAAGCAAAGAGCTTGCACATGAACCAGAATATGCTAAAAAATATTTACGGCGAATAGAGTTTCCCTCAACAGAACTCTAGGCAAGCCTGAAAAGGGAGGTGAAAAAGTGACACAAGAGGGAGAAATGTATGCCTGCAAAATCTGCGGCAATGTTGTGAAAGTTATCGCATCCGGTAACGGAATTCTTGTCTGCTGCGGACAACCCATGCAACTAGTGGAACAAGAAGACTAAAGCGCGTGCATACACAGTTATTAACGCGAGTTTCGCCAATTCTTTTTTTCATTAAGCAGTTACACATCCATTCAAGGCTCATAGTTTATGCTTTCTAAGCTTCTTCTGTTCGCTGGGCATTTACAGTAGACCTCTACGCAGAATCCACCTGAGTGCTATAAATCCTAGCGGAAGTCTGAGTCCCACCCATAGAACCCGTATTAGAACGGTTGCCGCGACACTAACTACGGCAGCTTGCGGTCCTAAGAGGGCAATGTAAAGGCTGGTCATGACAATCTCGATAAACCCTATTTCACCGGGCAACATGGTGGGGATGCTTTGAAGGCTACGGCTAAGAGAATACACGATTGTTAGTAGAACAAAGCTAACTGTGTAGCCAAGAGAGACAAAGACGAAATAGGATACAAGTATGCTAAGGAAATAGCTCACTAGAGAAAAAAACAGCGGCTGAACTAAGCTTCTTGGATTCTTACTTAAGATATCTATTGATTGATGAAAAGACTTCAAAGCGTTTTTTGCCTTGGATCTTAGGCTGTCAAGGTTTAAGCGACCCCTAGAAATATAAACGCCAAAACGCAGCAACAAATCGATTAACCGGTGGCTCAATTGCTCTTTTTTGCATAAAAGAAGTATAAAGACCAGTGGAATGGCGGTACCAACGGATATGAGTAATATCAGAGTGGAGACGAGTGCTGGAATGTCGTATTGTAAACTGAACAACGAAAGAGAACAAACGATCAGAACAATCAAGGTTACTACCATGGAAATGATTCGCTGACCCAGAACTGACGCTACAACTTTTCCTGTGTTTTCACCTGACTCTTTTGTCATGAGGTAACTTTTGGAGACATCTTCACCGATTGACTCGGATGGAACAAAGAACTCAACAAAGGCTCCAACCCAAGTAATTAACAAAGTCTTTTTGAAGGAAACATTGATCGATAGGGAACGTAGAAGGCATTGCCAAGTTAGAGAATACGCCAGCAGGTTTAACAGGAGAACAGCGACCGCCAGCGAATAGTAGAAGATGTCGATTTGCTGGATAGTTATGAGCATTTCTGGTATGTCAACAAAGAAATAGAGGTAGGCAACGAAGATCAACAGACCAATCAACAGAAGCGGAGCGGTTCTTCTGATAGTCTTACGCTTTTCTGGAAGCCACGCACTACTAACTGAAGTGTCGGTTTCAACCACTTAATTCACGGCATCTTTTTGGTTTTTAGTCGTTTTGCCATATAATCTGACATTTCTGTGTTCTTCTTTTTTATCACAGCTTAAGACTGCTATATTTGCTCAAGATAGTTTTTAAAGGTGCTTTAGCAAGCAAGGAAAATTCTGTTGTACAATTCATTAAACACGGATTACATTTCGGAATTACAGTTTTTTTAACCTTCTTCATCTTCTTGCTATGTAGCAGATCAGTCATAGAATGTTGAAGCAGAGAACCGATGCAATTCTCTTTATTACGAAGAAGACCTGGACACAAAAACAGTTTTCCTTCATTGTTTACAGCCAAATATAATTTGCCAGCATCACAAAGTTTTGGAAGAGTCCCATTGATGTAGTCGGAGATGTGGCTTAGAAAGTAATACGACTGTGAAATGTGACGTGGATATTTAGTTTTCATCTCTAAAATTTGCTTTACCGAGCTATCAATAGCATCCTTGGGGATCACCCAAGAATTGTCGCCAATGACTGGCTGGATGAAAAAGTAGTCGGCTCCAATGTTTCTTACGGCGTCAAAGACTTCACGTAACTCTTGAAAGTTACGTTTGTTTAAGACAAAATTTACGCCAATAGCACAAAAACGAGGATTTGTTTCTGCCAGAATTTTGATGCCTCGAATTGCTCCAGCATAGGCTCCTTTTTTGCCCCGCACTTCATCATGAGTATCAGATAAACCATCCAAAGATATTGATATGGACTGAACCAAATTAACGAGTTTCTTGGCTCTGGATCTTGTCAACAGGGTGCCATTTGTACTTAATGTGACAATTAACCCCTTATCCACAGCGTATTCTATTATGTCTTCGAGGTCGTTTCTAAGTAAAGCTTCTCCTCCAGTAATGCCTATAGCCATAACATCGGCGTCGGCTAGGTTATCAATAACCGTTTTTGCCTCGATTAAAGTTAGATCTTTGTTTAGTTTATCATGATAAATTGTTTGTCTATCACAGAAGAAACAATTTAGGTTGCACTTGTAGGTTATATCCCACGCGACAAACATGGGGGAAGGCGTTTTCAACTTTATTTTTGAATAGAGCCTTAAAGTTCGCAACAAGGGCATATTTAATTTAAGCGGATTTATGTTCACCAACGATTTCCCTGCTCCCTATTGCATGGCTCCGTTTTTTGCGCATATATGACAAATTGTTTTTTTCTTTGCTGTTTTTCCATTAGCAACTCTTTCTCTTGAAGATTGATAAGCATCATTATTCCATATTCCAGAAAATCCTTCCTCAAGCGCGTTTCCAAAGCCCCATTTTTCCCCGTACACATTACAACAAGGAAAGATGCTTCCATCCCAGTTCATCACAGACCGTGTCCACAAAGATGAACAATCAGTGTTAAGCGCTTTTTTCTTTCTCTTCAAGATGTTAGAGTATGCTGAATAACGCTCATCATGAGGTAACCACTCTTTCACATTGTCGAATTGTGACTTTGAATCTAGAAAGAATCTCTGACTCATATCACAGAGAAGTTTCGCAAACTCTATGTGATCAACACCAATTTCTTTAGCCAACCTCTTCGCCTTAAACAGCTCTTTTTCAGTGAATCTTGTTACAAAAAACTTCCATTGTAAGAGAGGTTTTCGAAGATTCAGGGTTCTTTTTTCTTTTACAATTTTTTTTATGTTGCCAATTACCTTTGAAAAATTGTTTCCTCGTTGATAGGTTTCAACAGTTTCCTGACTTGCCCCATCTAGCGACACCATTAGTATGTTTAAACCCGACTGCATTAGTTCTCTGCAAATCTCATCATCAAAAATATTCAGGTTCGAACTTGTGGTCACTATAATATTAAGGTCTCTAGCGTATCTAACCATTTTAAAGAATTCTTTGTTTAGAAACGGTTCTCCCCAATTGTACAACTCTACTATCAGTAAGTAATCTGCGAGTTCGTCAATGATTTTTTTGAAATTCTCAAAGGCAAGAAACCCTTTAGGTAAACCTTCTTTTCCTTGACCTGTTGGACAGAGGGAACAACGTAAAGGGCAAAAGTTTCCAGTCTCAATGGTTAAGTGGTATGGGAATCCCGCGACATATGATGTCTTCAGGAGCCTATGTTGAAATTCGACCATAATAGAATTGAGTATGGCTTTTGGCTTCATTAAAATACCAATCAGGTCTCGAGGCTGATCCTTGAGGAATGAAAGAAAGTGATTGATTTCGTTTCGACCAAGCCTCAATTCCCTTGTACTCATTCTAGGCCAACCCGTTCACGTTGTAGTTTATGTTGTTAATAATCGTTTATTACAGTACTATTGCGTCTTACCGAGTCTTCCTAAGTTGTTTCATTCTCAACATCAATACAACTCGAAGCGTTTCTAGAGAAAAGACTGGCCTGAAGAAAAAAGGCATGGCGGCGCATCGGATTTGGCTTCCAAAGCGCCGAACATAGACCTTAGATTATGCGTATGCCATTATAGTTGATTTACAGTCCAGTTCTGTACCGGTTCATTAGTTCCTGTTTTTTGCCGCTGTTCCATCCGCTAACTGCCTGATAATAGCCTGTTACTCTTGACCACCATTCTACAGCACTAGAGTTGCAGTGGGGACATTGTTCACGCATGGGCGAAGTGACTTTTCCGCAGTTGCTACAGACGGTCAGGTCCTTGGTGTACGCGTAGTAGCCGATGTTGCTTTTCATGGTGATTCTTTTGGTCAGTTTGTAGAGGGCTTCAGGGTCTGGGTTAGCATCTCCCAGCCAAATATGCATCATGTTTCCGCCGTTCAAGAGTGGGAAGAACTTCTGCTCGATGTTCATCCGATCAAACAACCCCACCTTAGCACCTACATCGAGGTGAGTTCCGTTACTGTAATAGACGGGGACATCCTTCTTCCGGTCAGTAAGCAGAACTTTGGCTTGCCCCACATTGCCTTTAACGAGCTTCTCTGCATTAGCACGATAATCATTCGTGATTAGGTCAGATATCGCAAACCTCTGTGCTGTAGACTCAGCAGGTGTTCGGGCTAAAGCAATTTTGTAGCCGCTCTTCTCCTCCAGCACCTTCTTGTATTTTTGCAGCTCCAGAATCAGCTTGATTAGAATCTTGACTGCCTCCGGGTTTTCGTGCAGCTGATAACCAGTGTGATGCTGAGCCATCTCGTTCCCGCCAACAAGACCCATCGTAAAGGTTAATGCATCAAAGTCCACAGCTTGGGTTCCCTTCTCACCAGTTCTTGGATCCAAAGGTCGCTGGGTTGCGAAAGGAATCCTGTTGTGCTTCAAGGCAAGGTTCATCCACTTCTTTTTGGCTTTGAACACATCAAGAGCTAAATCCATCAGTCTGCGGCTCTCCTCAAAGAGCAGTTCGTCGTTTCCGTTTGCTTTGTAAGCAAGTCTTGGAAGATTCAAGCTAGTAACTTGCCAGCTTCCCATGGTGAAGTGTTTCCCGTTGTTGAAGTAGAGTTTATCGTAGAAGTCTGGGCTGTCTTCAGGAGTTTCAACAAAACAGTAGGCACAGCACTGGTAACAGGAGACTCCTTTGCCGTAGCCCCTGTAAGCAGGCATCAAGTTATCAAAGTAGGGCATTCCAAATTTGGCTACAACCTTGTGAACGTCCAGCCACACATCATCGTATTCGGGCTTGAAGAACTCGGGGCTCAAAGAGTTTTCAAGTTTTGGAAAGTTAAAGGGCTTTCCCCAAGAATCACCTTTGCCAGCCACATCATAAAGGGCACGGAACATTAATTGGACTTCGTCTTCGTAGTTTCCGTAAACGTCTGGTCCAATACGTCCATTCATTACAATAGGAACGTTTTTCCACAGGTCAGGAACTCCAGGCTGCACCTGAATGTTACTGAAAACCAGTTGCCCGCCCCTAGCAACGTATGCTTGAGTGTACTCAAAGAACATCATCTGCATAAGCTGCTTAACCCGCTCGTAGCTCAAGCCTCTAAAGTATGGGGCAAGAAAAACTAGGAAGTTGTAGAAACCTTCTCCGCCAGCAAAGTTTGTCTGGGCAGAAGCCAGTATCTTGGCGGTGTGCAGAAGCGCAACTTCTGGATGTTTAGCTGGACCAGCAATGCTTGTTCGGGTGCCGAGTCCATCAGGCATCAAACCGTAATAGAAGAAGTAGCGCAGGTCCCAATCCTGACAGAAAGGTCTAGTTCCGAAATACTCCAAATTGTGAATATGAAGGTCCCCAGCCAGATGAGCGTCAGCAATCTTCGGAGGCATCAGCAGAAGGTATTCTTCTCCTGAAACCCAGTCTGCCTTTCTTTTGTGGGCAGTCTCGGGGTTAGGTTGAAGATTCGCGTTTTCTTTTGCCTTGAAGCCCTGCCCAATATCCATCAGGTAAGCGTCATAGACGGGCGCACCTACTCGAGTCAAAATGTTTCTGTAAAGTGCAAACTCGGGTTTCTGTGCAGACTTGGATAACAAAACGTTGTTTACCAGTTCCCGTACTAGGGGTCCACTGATGAACTTGAGGTTCAGGTCAAAGACTTTTTGTTCTACATCAACGGCTATCTCTTCAGCCTCTTGTCTGGTTATGGCTCTTGTTTCGTAGAATTCTTCTGCTAGTTTTGTTTCGGTTAGGAGCTGCTCCACGATTTGGTTTCGGTTCCATGGTACAATGAAGCCGTCGGTTCCTCTAACCATTGGTCGAATTTTTTGAATTATCTCGGTCATCTTACATGACCTCGAACATTTTTGAGAAGTTTGGTTTGATTAAGCCGTTGCTTTCGAATATCTGGTTATCGGTGTAAACGGCTCCATTAATTTCTATGGCTGGCGCAGACTGCACAACAAAGTTTCTCATTACTAGGTCAGTCATTACGTTGGAGTCTTCTAGATTTTTTTCTTCAAAATTTGTGTTTTTGTTCTTTAACCATTTTTTCAGCATGTCACATCTAGTGCATCCGCTGGTTGTGTATACCACTACACAGTTGGCGGGTGGATGCGCAGGAGTGCTGCCGAAATCTTTTGAAAAGCCCATGAAAAATACCTCTCTTACTCGTTAGATAAATGTGTAGTGGAAAGCCTATATTTAATTTTTTAGTTGTAATGGTATAAAATTTTGTATAAGCGTCCAATCAAATTAACAGTTAGGTATCGGTCTAACATAAGTTTGCAAGGTGAATTATGGGAGCGGTATTGACCAAGATGTGTTTTTTATTATATATAGGGGTCAAACAGACAAAACAGGAAGAACAAAGACACGGTTTTGGGTTATATACGACTAAAAGACTGGAGCATATTAACGGAACCACACGAGGGGCACCGCTCCAGTTTGCCATAGAAAATCTTATGGCAACTAGCACAGTAGGCAAGGTTCCGATTGAAAACGTAGAAGCCAACCCCGTAGTTTCCAGCAACATGTCGGGTTATGGAGAGCAAGTCATCAGGCTTTTGCGGCTCATCATCAAGAGGTATAACTGCTAAGTGACCGCCCGGAGTCAAACGGTGAAACTGCTCCTCAACTTTTAGTCGTTCTTTCCAAGAAACGTCGACACCTAAAGGCAACGCAACCAAGTCAGTGTAAAACGGTTTCTCTCTGGTGCCTTGAGCGCGAACCGTTGCCCATCCATACTTTTCCGCGTCAAGTTCTGCCAGCCTTCTCGCAGCGTCGGCGGCGGGCACCATAACCAAGCAAGCCCGAGTTTCAGGCTTCTTAGAGTAATTTTCAATCTCACTGGAAAGATATGATACTGTTTTTTTGGCAAAATCGAGAGTCTCACCCTCCTGTTTTAGGGGCTTGCCAAAGAAAGCTTGGATGGTTTCGTTCAAACCAACAAAACTGACGAGACGGACAGCGTTTTCGATTCTGAAGTATTGATCGCCGCCAGCTTTCTGCATCAGAAAAGGCAGCAGGTGTTCTCGTTCTCGTTGTTTGATTATGCGGTATTTTATTTCCAAGGCCTGCAAAGCCAGTTCCAGTTGCTCGTCTAAGATACGGAAGAAGTTGTTTTCTTTGCATCCTGCGTCATACATGACTCTAGGCAGGTTTATTATCACGCTGTCCACGCTTCCTGTCTGCAGGGTATCAAGTTCCCAGTCTTTTCTCCAGTCAGACGCTAACCTGAACCCTGTTGAAGTGTAAGATGTGCCCGCCGGTTCAGGAGGGCAGAGGTTAGCGAAGTATGGAAGACCGTTTTCAGCGAGTTTGTGTGCCTCAAAAAGAAGAGAGGCGCATTCAGGGTCTTTTAGAACTTCAGGACGTATCTTTATTATCAAACGGGGATTGAAGACAGGTTTATGCTTGTCATCTTGAAGCATGACTTCGAGGAGGAGTGAGGCGAAGCGGCGGCTTTCCTCAACAAAATCTCCGTAACAACCAACAGTTTTTCCTTCAGGTCCAATGGCTTCTTTCTCTTTCAAAAAGTCGGGGACAATAAACTCTATGCCCAAAGAAGCCCTCACTGAACTTCCGTTGCATATGGATTGGTTCAAGTTGGATATGAAAAGGCGTAAGGCTTCCCTGATCCGTTCCTCTGATAGACCATGAATGAAGGGTGCTAAGAAGATGTTGAAGAAGTCAAGGGTCTGTTCTCCAGAGACTTCTGTAGCAGCGATTGTTAGGATGTTGGAAGCTGCGAGTAGCGCGGCTTCAATGCTTTTTGGCGGAAGATAAGAGGGCTCTTGAATGTTCAGTCCTCCACGGCTCAGCCCGTGCTTAAGGAAGAAACGCAGGTCATGCATGAACTGGTCTGGTTTCAAAACCCAAGTGCCGAGGTTCTTGAGGTGCAGATCGCCAGACAGGTGGGCGTCAGCAACAGCCCGTGGGAGAACATTAAGAAGAGTGTACTCTTCCATGACGGCGTCGGCAGCCGCCTTGTGAATCGTCTCGACACCTTTGAGGGTGGCTCCGGTTGATTCTATCAGCTGGTTAACGTCAAAAACTGGGAGTCCGAGTCGGGTGAGTTTGTGGCGGTATTCTTCTAGTCCCTTTTCTACGAGGATTGCGTTGACCATTTCGCGGATTAGGGGCGCGGTTAGGTATTTTGTTTTGAATTCTCGGAGCCGTTTTTCTGTTTCTCGGGCGATTTTTTGGGCTTGAAAGACGGGAACGTTTGCCTCTTTTATGAGGGATTCAACAATCTTGTTTCTGTCGAATTCTTCTATTGCAAGACGGGAGGTTCGTACGAGAATTTTTTTTCTTTGTAAGAACTGTTGCTGGATGTCTTCTGTGAAACTGATCATTGTTTTTCCGAGGTCGGTGAGTCGGTATTCTTTGTTGTCTACGTCGGGTTCTATGAGGTCTGCGTTTAGTAAATATTTCAGGTGGTAAGCGAATCTTCCTGCGTCTCTGCTTGGGTTGAGTTTCAGGACCTTCATGAGGTCGGTGTAGGATTGTGGACCCTTATCCACGAGGGTGACGAGAAGTTGCATACGCAGAGAAGAGGATGCAGCCTTGAGAACCTTTAGACCTGACGTTCGCCGCCTCCTTGGCATCAATATTCACCAGTACCAGCTTGTACGACAGCCTAGTTTAAAAAATTAGGGTAGATAAACTCGTTCAGTTTAGAAAGGTGTACAGGAAATAAAAAATCGTTTTTGATTGCTTTGGATTTGTGTTTTGTGCAATTTTTGTTTGTAGACGGTTTAGGACAACTGCTCGAGCCGAATTAAGCGTGGCTGTTGTAAACGATATGTTATATGCAATAGGAGGCGGTCGTTCCATTCTTCAGGCGGACTCTACTGATGTTTGGCAGTACACGCCCATTGGATACATCCCAGAGTTTCCAAGTTGGATTATTCTGCCATTGCTTCTTACAGTAACTTTGGTGATAATAGTCAGCAAACAGGGACTGCCAAAAACACCAGAAAATTGATGATAGAAGGCGTCATATTAGGAGACGAATCCAAACTAAAAACTAATATTTGCGGATAAAGGGGTTTGGTTTCTCCTTAAGTTTGTTTTAAGAGTATTGGAGACTTTATTGCCCAATGATTTCTTGTTTGCGCGAGTAAGACTGAGTGTATCTATTTCAGGTTGTTAAGTCGGCTTATTGCTAAGGGGACAAGCATTTCTTTTTCATTTAGACCCCCATGCTGACCAACAGGGTTATACTTTATATCCTTAAAATGTTCAAACCAGACTGTTTCGTTTCTATAGGGTAAAATTAACAGATTTCCCACTCTATCAAGGAACTGACTTCCGATATCTCCTAGCCCAAATAAACCATCATTTATTGCTTCTTTAGTTTCAACGATCTTGGCCTTGGCACCAATTTTTTCTACAAGTAATTCCCGCGTCTCTGTAAGCTTTTCTTCTTTAACATGAAGAAAAACGTCTCGTGCACTCCCAGTAGGCAAAATGCGTTTCCCTGCTTTGCCATGCTGCAGGGTCTCTAATACTTCGGAAAAACCGTTTAGATATGTTGTCTTTTCTGGAACTATGTTTATGCCCCCATGATCTGCGGTCATTAAAACTAACGTCTCTTTCGCAGTTTTGGGGTCGATTTTTTCGACCAACTCTTTATTTAACAGATAAGAGATGGCTGATAACTCTGCGCGGTATTCATAGCTGTTTGGTCCGTATTCATGAGATATCGTGTCCAGATTGCTCAAATGCACAAAGAAATAGGCGGGTCCATTTTCTTTTTCCAATTTTTTCTTTAACGTAACAATCAAATCCGATGACTTCAAAGACGGCATGAAGGTACTATCGTCAAAGAGCAGTTTTGAGTAGTGGCTGTACGCATATGAAGCGTAAATGTGGGCGAATGACTTGATGCCTGCCTCTTTTAACGTATTTTGAATAGTGTTTCCATTAAACAAAATATTTGGGTTGAACCCACTGTCTACAAGCTCATTTCGACGTTTAGATCCTAACGGCTCAAAACGTAAAGTGTTGACTATCTTACCGACCTCTTTAAGGTAAAGATAGTACTCAAAAAGCCCATGTTCTTGGGGAGTTAAACCCGTGTTTAAGGTTGTAAGCGCATTTGTTGTTTGTGAAGGAAAGATGCTTGTTAGAGGAAAAACCTCGCTTCTTTCAGCAAGCTTAGCCAAAAACTTATCCTCTTTATGATAACGCAAAAATTGATCATACCCAAAACCGTCTAAAACAAAAAGCACAACTTTATTGATTCCATCGTTAATTCCATTGTCCACAAATGGAAGCTTTGAAAGTTTAGTATTAACACCAAACAAGTCCAATATTGTTCCTGGAATGTTTGAAATGCAGTTCTCCTCGTAGCATGGATAAAGAAAATTGCCATCATCATGCGTTCTAATTGAATCACTGAGCTCATGTATCATACAAATCACGAGGGTTGTGAACGGTTGTGAAAAATTGAAGTGCATATCACACTATAAAACTCCTTCTCAAAATAACCCACTGCATGCGTCTGTGTTGTTTTCTTAATCAAACAACGAAGATACAAAAAATAGACAGCTCTAACTCACTTTCCCAAAACATGTCAAACAATCATATTAGGAGACTAATAATACTTCATTGTTGAAAACTAGCTTTTTCTGAAATCTGCACTAGCAGTTGACCGTTAATTCGCTGAAAAACTTGAGCGCTTCATCTTTTCCCTTGACGCCTTCAAGGATTACGATTCCGCTTTTGAGAACACTCGCCTTAACAGCTTGGAGAACAAAGGTTAATCCGAGCTTGCCTTCAACTTTGATGCTGAACCCCTTCTTCGCCAAGTAGTTCGCCAATTCTACAAGATTAACATCCAAGTTCTCTTCTGGAACAATAACGAACACCTTCTTTCCTTTTCGTCCACAGATTTCCTCCACCAACTCATGCTTCAGCGACATAAGAGAACCTGACGGATGCCGCCCACAAACTGGACAGGACTCAACCTTTGAGAGGCTGATTTCGTTGAATTCCATTTCATCTAGGTCAAAATGAAGAAGCTTGTTAGCTAAACGAGGCTGTTTTCCTGTAAGTATCCTGATTGCCTCGCTGACTTCCAGACTTGCTATTATATTCACCAGAGACGGATGAACCCCCACCACGCCGCATTTGGGCAATTTTTTGTCATCAAGGTTGCCATAGAAGCATTCGAGGCACGCTGTTTCTCCCGGAACTATCGTGGATAGGTTTCCGGTGGTTGTTATTGCAGCTCCGAAAACGTAGGGTATACCAAGTTTAGTGCAGGCTCTGTTGATGGCGTAGCGGGCAACCATGCTATCTAAGCCGTCGACCACAACATCCATACCATGGATGATGCCTTCTGCGTTGGTTTCGTTTACTGAGAGCGGAAGAGGCTCTACTGTGATGTAGGGATTCAAACGCTGTAACCGTTTAGCGGCAGCTTCAACCTTTGGGTATCCCACATCATCAACGCCATAGAGGTGCTGACGATGCAAATTAGTCAACTCCACCACATCCCGGTCAACGATACGCAGATGCCCAACTCCCATAGCCGCCAGCTGCATCGCCGCAGGAGAACCTAAACCGCCCACACCCAGCAAACAGGCTTTCGAGTTTTTTAGTTTCAACTGGGCATTGTAACCCATTTCAGCCATAACAACCTGCCGTGAATAGTATTCCAGCTCTTCTTCTGAAAACTCTACGGTAACTGATTGTTCAGGCTTAACTATCTTCTTCACCCCAAAGAGAGACTTGAAAGGGCAACTTGGTTCATGCTCAGCGGAGCATCAAACCATTAAAAGAAGCGTCCATGCCAGCTTTTAAATAGATTACTACAAAAGCACCTCAAGCCAAACTACCGAGTGTTCGAAGCAGAAACCAATATTCGATTAACTTCCTCTACTTCGATGTCGCTGATAAGAAACTTCTTTTGTCTTGAACTAAAACCTGAAACAAGCTCCACTTTTCGACCAAAAAGCCGCGAAAACTTCTTCAGCAATTCTTTGTTGACTTTGCCATTCACTGGAACTTCACGGCACAACACCACAAGTTCACCTTCATCAAGTTCCAACCGAAACTCTTCGAGTTTGGCTTAACATACACATCCAAGACGACTCCCTGAGCAGTCTTCAGCAACTTCATGTCACACCACAACACTTGAACAGTCAATATTCAAGGAAGGTTTACAGTTATTTAACACTCTAATCAAGCATTTAATAGGCGCCTAGTTAAGACTCCTAAAGGCAAGTTAAAATGTTAAGGGAATCTTGGACGCTCGCCATAGAAACGTTAAGCTTGATTGAACTAAAGCGAATGGGTGAACGTTTAGCCTTAACAAAAGCTGCAAAACAGCTGAGAATAAAAGACCCCAAAGCAATCGGATTAGCTCACAGGCTAGTATCCGAAACGCTCAGGAAAAAGAATTACATCGACTTTCTATTAAATTCGGTTTTAGCACCTCGATCCCTTAACGACCTCAAACTGGGCACAGGAGCTTTCCTCCGCATATACGTCTATGAAACAAAACTGGCTGACGGAAACTTGGATAAGGCTGCTAGGATAGCGAGAATGGGGCGCTCAATTCTGGGATGGTGGAACCTCAAAGATGTGGAAGAGGTTCTCGGAGAAATACTGAGCATCAACCCCGAACATACCTTAAAGGGGCTAGAAGACACAAAGAAGGTGGGACTCCAGACTTACCATCCCACATGGTTCGTAAAATACTGCTTCAGGCTCCTTGGAAGAGGAGAAGCCCTCAAGTTCCTAGAAAGCTCCGCAGACATTCCACCAGTCTACGTGCGACTAAACACGTTAAACGCACCAGAAGAAACCTTACTCAAAAGCATAGAAGACGAGAAGATGGTTCTGGAAAAGGTTCCGCAACTCAAGCACACATACAAGCTGCTTGAAACAAGAAAACCCCTCACAAGAACACAAAGCTTCAGTAAAGGACTATTCTACATACAAGACAAAGCCAGCTGCCTAGCAGCAGAAATCGCAGACCCCAAACCGGGAACCACAGTACTTGACATATGCGCAGCTCCAGGATCAAAAACAACATACTTGGCGCAGCTAATGAAAAACAAGGGAGAAACCATTTCTGTTGACTACTCAAAACGAAGAATACGGGTATGGAAAAAAGAAACAGAGCGAATGGGCACAGAAAATGTTCATCCAATAGTTGCTGACACAAGGAAGAGCATGCCATTGAACGTTTCCGCAGACCTGGTGATTTTGGACCCGCCATGCACGAGCACAGGAACCTTCGGCAAGACCCCAGACGCGAAGTGGCGGCTAACCAAAAGGTCGATGTTGGGCATGTCAAAAATTCAGGCTGAGATGATAGAAGAGTGCGCAGAATACGTGAAAAACGACGGCTTTCTGGTATACTCCACATGCAGCATAACAGTGGAGGAAAACGAGATGGTGATCGAAAACTTCCTGAAACTGCACCCAGAATTCAAGCAGGTAGAATCGAAGCCCAGAATCGGATTGCCGGGACTCCGGGGATTAACCAAGTGTCAGAGACTTTATCCTCACATTCATGAATGCAACGGCTTCTTCGTAGCAAAACTAAAAAAAGAGAGTATGTGAAGCAAAGAACGAAAAATTAGCTTTTTCTTGCTTGTTCCAGAAAGCCTAGGACCTCAAAAATAACTTTTGTAGCCTGAGTAGCAGTTACGCCTTGGTCATAGTGAGGCGCTACCTCAACCACATCAAATCCAACCACCCGACTATCACAAACCGCCTCCAGAAAATCCAGAAGCGTTGACGTGTCAAATCCTTCAGGTTCAGGGTTCTGAACTGCAGGCACAAAAGCAGGATCCAAAACATCCATATCGATTGTAACGTAAACTTTTTCGCAGTCATCAAGGATACCCTTGATTGTCGCAACCGTTTTTTTGACGCCGTCTTTTCGTATCTGATGGGCAGTTAAATAGTCGATTCCAGACTCTTTTGCGTAGTCAAGCTCTTCTTTGCATACTGCACGGGTGCCAATCTCCAAAATCTTGGAAGGATTAACATCTTCTTTGATTCTCCGCATAAAAGTTGTATGAGACACACTAAGACCAAGATAGTCGTCGCGCAGATCTAAGTGAGCATCAAAACTTACCACGGCAACATTTTCGTCGAGACCCCGCATAGCACCCAAAGTAATCGTGTGCTCTCCACCAATAAACACTGGAACTTTATCGGCTTCAAAAAGATTCTGCGCAACCAAAGCTAAACGCCCCAAAGTCAACTCAACATCTGCGGCAACATGTAGATCACCTAAATCGTGGATTTTCAGATTCTCAACATCCACGCCAGTTCTGAAACTGTAACCTTCAATGTTAAGGGAGGCGTCTCTGATGGCGAGGGGCGCAAATCTTGCTCCGGAACGGTATGTGCTGGTTACGTCAAAGGGGACGCCTAAAACCACGTATTTAGCATCTTCAAATGGTTGTTGACTGCCAGTGAAGACGAGAGACGGGGATACAAAGAGCTCACGATAACTCACACTCGGTCACTCCCTAGAAAATAAACGCTTTACACATCAACTGTAACATAATTAAAATAGGGAGAATTTAGGATTATTGGCTCTGCACTGTTTTGGTATAGCAGTCCCAACAGAGTAATTCACAATTGTCTACTGTAGGTTTTCCGCCTTTTTCGGGGCTCACAAAGTAATGGGCTTCCCACCCACTTCTCTCCGTGCTATTTCCCCTATGTTCCAATATAATCTGCTTAAAGCACGTAAAACTTCCATGACCATAATCGTCTCTTTCACATTTGCATCGAGCATTTGCTCTTAAAAAGGCTTGTTTTACAACTTCCTCAGGAAATTGACTCATTACAATTCCTCAACAACAATAAGCCAAGATTCAGTATACTTTTAAAGCTTACGAAAAAGTAAACGCAAACAAAATTGAATACATCACTAAAACTTGCTTTGGTTACCCAAAGTTTTCTTTGTTCGCTCAATAGACGAAGGGTTACTACAGCTCATCAGGGAACAACTAGTGTATGAAGAGAACTTTGGCGCTTTCTTTTCCTCTGACTTTGAAGCTCTTCTCGCAGGCTTTTGACTTCCCTTCTTAAACTCATTAATTCAAGGAGAAGAAACGTGTTCCCGTGCCTAAAGAATTGATCCACCATCTCAGAAATGGTTTCTTCACTGATGTGCCCCCTGACTTTGGAAGTAATCTCCTTCGCAAGCATTTTTTTCGGGTTCATCTTGATTGAACCAGATTAGGGTAGTAGATGATAACACTTATGAAAACAGGATTACCACAAAGAATCTATCTTTCCCATTATGAGCGTTCATCTTATTTTTGTTGAAAAACTTTGATTCTCCGGAAATAATCCTCCACTGTAAGCAAATTTTCAGAAACTAATTTATTACCAATCATATTATAGCGGTAAGCAAGGGATGCTATATGACTTCGAAAACAATCTCAAAGACTAAAAACCCAACTATGCTACTATTCTCAATTTTCTATATCGCAGTCGGAATTGCTGAAGTAGGCTATTTTGCGATCGAAAACTTCGCTGCACCCCCACACATCCCAGTTCTGGGAATTTTAAGTTTAATCACAGCCTACAGCCTCCTCAAGATGAAAAGATGGTCCGTGCCTCTTGTAATCGGTTTATTCTTTACAGGAATAACTTTTGGAGCAACAACACTCTCCAACTCAATTGCATTGCAGACTTTCGGAGGCGCCATGCTGTTCCATATAGCCCTGATAGCATACATGGTTATACTGCTGATAGTATCAATCTATACTGTAGCAAGAAGAGAAAACTTCAACTAAAAAAATCAACTTGTTTCCGATTTTCTAAAGTTTCCAAACAGGTAAACTTGTATTTCTGTTCCCGCATCTACGAACTGCTGTTTCTCGGAGATTTCAACAAAACCGTCAGCCTTCGCCAAAGTAGTTATGGCTCCCGACAATCCAGTAGGAACCGGACTCACAAGCAGCGTTCCATTTTTGTCATATACTAGGTTTACCATGACAAAGGTTCGGCGTCCCCTTGCCGGAAACATTTTCTTGGCAACCACTGCCTTAAACGTAGGCAACTCTTCCTCGGTTCTGCCAGCAAGTTTGACAAGTATAGGACGAACAAACACGTTAAACATGAACAGGGACGATGTTGGGTTACCGGGAAGAGAGAAAACAGGTTTCCCATCAATTACTGCGATAGTTATTGGTTTTCCGGGTTTCACAGCTACTCCAGATATGATCACACCGGGCTTCCCTAGACTATCTACGACTTGAGGAGTGAAGTCTTTGGGTCCAACTGAAACCCCGCCGGAAGTTATTACCGCATCCGCCGAACTCAAAGCAGCCTCAAGAGCCTTTTTCAGTTTGGCTTTCTTGTCGGGGATAATTCCCAAGTTAATCGGCTCTCCTCCAGTTTCTAGAACTGCCGCACTCAGGGCAGGGGCGTTTATGTCATAGATTTTTCCGGGGGGAAGGACTTTTCCGGGCTCTACAACTTCCGATCCTGTAGAGAGAACGGCTACCTTTGGGCGTTTGTAAACCTTAACTTCCGTCAATCCGATCGCAGCCAAAACCCCAATTTCTCGGGAAGCCAGAAACCGACCTTTCTTCAGAACAGTTTCGCTTTTGCGGATATCGGAGCCTGCAGCCATCAAGTTCTCGCCTATCGAAACTGGACGGTGTACGAAAACGTTGTCTTTTTGTCGGGTTGTGTATTCCACCATGACTACGGAGTCGGCGCCTTCAGGTAGGGGCGCTCCAGTGACTATCTCGGCAACCAAACCATCTTCCACAACTACGTTTGGAGATTCACCTATTGCCACATGCCCACAGAACATGAAGCTGACGGGTTTGTCTTCGTTTGCTCCAAAGGTGTCAACAGCTTTTACGGCGTAACCGTCAACGATTGATCGCGTAAAGGGGGGAATATTCAGGGGTGCCACAACGTCTTGGGCTAGCACTCGATTATGCGCTTTTGATATGGAAACCTGTTCTACCCCAACAGGTTTAGCCGAAAAAGTCTGTCTGAGAAGTTGTTTTGCTTCATCAAAAGAAAGAAGTTTCCTAAACATGCTACTCCCTCACGATACTGGAGAAAAGATGTACCATCACAGATTCTTTCTCATCTATTCCTTCACGGTTTTCGGGAATAATCACGTACCCGTTCGCTTTTGTCATGGTTGTGAGCACACCAGATCCAGTTACCCGAACAGGCTCAGCGAAAAAGTCGCCGTTTCTTTCAAAAACGCGTACCCGTAAAAAGACTCTGCGTCCCAAAGCCCCTGCAACTCTCCGGGTTAGTTTTGCTTCGATGGCGGGTCTAGCTTCATTTATTCCCAGTAGCCTAAGGAGCGTAGGTCGAGTGAAAACCTCAAAGCCTACAGTGGCTGCCACTGGGTTTCCAGACAGCACAAAAACGGGTTTGCCCTTAAGAATTGCCAGCGCCGTTGGCATACCGGGTCTTATGGCTACGCCGTGCACGATTACCCCAGGCTTTCCTATCTTGTTAACGGCCAAGGGAACCAAGTCTGGATATCCGACGCTGGTCCCTCCAGTTGTGATAACCGCATCTGCCTGTTCTAAGCCTTCCTGAATCTTAGAGGTTATCTCCTTTAGATCATCCTTGGCTATACCCAAGTTTAGTGGCTCCACACCCAGCTTCATACACATGCTGGAAAAAACCAGCCGATTAGTTTCCACGATCTTGCCGAACTCAAGTTTGTTTCCCAACTCTACGAGTTCGCTTCCGGTGGCTAAGATGGCGACTTTAGGTTTCCGGACAACAGATACATGCAATTCGCCCAGCGCCGCCAGTAAACCCAGATGATGGGGATTTAGGCGGGTTCCAGCGGTTATGGCTACGTTCCCTTCAGTTACATCTTCTCCCAGTTTAGAGACGTTTCTGCCAGGAGTAACTGCTGTTGCCAACTCAATTTTGTCCTCGAATTTCTTGGTGTACTCCAGCATAACTACGGAGTCGGCGCCTTCAGGAACTGGATTTCCAGTCCACAACTCTTTTGCCTCGTTTTCGCGGACTTTATCTTTGATTAGCTTGAAGATTTTTGGTTTAAACACCGAAACTCCGAAGGTGTCCTTTGCTTTCAGGGCGTAACCGTCTACGGCAGAGCGATCAAAAGGTGGCAAATTATATTTGGCTCGGGTGTCTTCTGCTGTGATTCGTTCTAGTGCCGCGTGAATTGGGATGTGTTCGGAACCTAACCGTTCTGGCTTAAGTTGTCTTAAAAAAGATGAAAGAGCATCGTCCACGTTTGTAAGTTTTTCAAAGCCTTTAAGCCGTACCAAATTTAAGACCAAGTAAAAAGCAAGAAAGTTAGTATAAAAAACTTATCGCAAAAGCTAATGTAACAGCACTGAAAACTGATCAGGTAACTGCCGAAACTGACTGCACACAGTTGCTTTAGCTATAGTTCATTGGAAAAAAGTCATACATGTGAAGGAAAACTTAAATAAACTACGAATCACTTCCGTAGTTAGCCTAAAAGAGACGTGAATATTCAAGATGCCTAGAGAATTTCAGTATATCATAAGGTTTTCCGGAACCGACCTTAATGGCACCCAGCCGGTAACTTACGCCCTGACAAACGTAAAGGGTGTAGGAATAAAACTAGCAAACGCCATTATAGACAAATCTGGAATCAATCCAGAAGCAAGAATGGGTTTCCTCTCTAACGCCGAGGTAGAAAAAATCGGAGACATCATCAAAAACCCCGTCACATATGGCATCCCCGTGTGGCTTCTAAATCGCCGAAAAGATGTAGAAACCGGAAAAGACATTCATCTCTTCGGCACAGACCTAATTCTTCAAACAAAGAAAGACATAGAACAAATGAAGAAAATAAGATCATGGAAAGGCTTCCGCCACAGTTATGGATTAAAGGTCCGAGGCCAAAGAACTAAATCAACGGGCAGAAAAGGAAAAGCGATGGGTGTAAAGAAGAAACAGATACAGCGAGGGACATAATAGATGGGAGACCCTAAAAAGCAAAGAAAAAAGTATGATACACCACGGTTCCCTTGGCAAATCGACACACTGGAATCCGAACTCAAACTGCTCGGTCAATATGGTTTACGAAATAAACGAGAAATATGGCGCCACAAAACTTTACTCTCAAAGTACCGTGGCATAGGACGCTCACTTTTGGGTATGTCAGTTGAAGAACGAAGCGAACAGGAAAAACAGATTCTAGGCAAGCTTAAGAGACTGGGAATCCTGCCTGAAGAATCTGCACTGGATGACGTTTTGGACCTGTCACTGGAAGACATACTAGAACGCAGACTTCAAACACTTGTTTTCAATAGGGGTTTGTCCCAATCCATACAACAATCTCGTCAACTTATCACCCATGGACACATCGCCATTGATGGACGAAGAGTCTCCACTCCAAGCTATTTGGTACTCAAAAATGAAGAGGAAAAACTATCTTACGCCCCCAAAAGCCCTCTTACAGACCCCGATCATCCCATAACAAAGGCCACAAGCATCCCAGCAGAACCAGTCTCACAGAGCAAGGAGGAGAATAGCCGTGAGTAAAAAGATTGACAAATGGGCAGTCGTTCACGTTTACAGCTCCTACAACAACACAATAATCCATTTCACAGACATCTCAGGCGCGGAGACCATTGCACGGTCTTCAGGAGGCATGCACGTCAAATCAGATCGTCTAGAGTCATCTGCATACGCGACCATGCGAGCCGCAGCACACGCAGCCACAGTTGCCAAAGACAAGGGGATAACAGCTATTCACATAAAAGTTCGAGCTCCAGGAGGCTCAGGCGCCAGAACGCCGGGGGCAGGAGCCCAAGCTGCCATACGTGCTTTGGCAAGGGCTGGATTCCGTGTAGGACGCATTGAAGAAGTAACTCCAATTCCTCACGATGGAACCCGCAGGAAGGGCGGACGTAGAGGACGCCGAGTTTAGAACTTCAGTTTGAATGTAAAAGTTGTGAAAACGAGGATTTGAGCGACTAACAGCAGATGGTTCGCTCTCCTCAGAAACCACAATATTGAAATAATGCAGTTTGCTCTCTTTGAAAAGCACGCGCTTTCAACGCACTTATAAAAGAGGCTTAACTGTGGTAGAGATTCAAATCATTGAAAAAACCGATGACTTCATGCGATTCATTGTTAGCGGAGTCAATGTGCCTTTTGTAAACGCGTTACGGCGAATCATGCTCACCGAAGTCCCAACAATGGCCATAGACGAGATTGTTATCCTCGAAAACTCTTCAATTATTAACGATGAGATTCTCGCACACAGGATGGGACTCATCCCCCTCAAAACCGACCTAGATTCTTATAACCTTCCTGAAGAGTGCAAATGCAAAAGCGAGTTTGGATGCAACCTTTGTCGTTCAAATCTGACATTGGAAATCGAAGCCACAGACAAAATGGTGACAGTTTATTCAGGAGATTTGAAGCCAGAGAACCCTGACATAGCTCCAGTCAGCGATAAGATTCCGCTAGTAAAGTTGGCTCCCGAACAAAGGGTAAAATTTGAAGCCTACGCTCGACTGGGAAAAGGAAAGAAACACGCGAAATGGCAACCAGTCTCCATGTGTATTTACACGTATTTACCAGAAGTCAAGATTGACTCTGAACGCTGTGATGCATGTGGCAAATGCGTTAAAGTGTGTCCCGAAGAGGTTCTCATAGACACAGCGGAAGGGATAAAAACTCAGAAAGTAATCGAATGCACCCTCTGTATGGACTGTGCAGATGCTTGTCCCCAAGACCCATCAGCCGTCGAAGTTTCTTGGGACCAGAACACTTTTATTTTTAAAATCGAGTCCACTGGAGCACTTCCGGTAGAACGAATCGTTATTGAGGCCATCAAAATCCTTGACAAAAAAGTTAAGGAATTTTCCGTTCAACTGAAAAAGGGTAAGCAGAAGTGAAGAAATTAAAGGCAACCAATCCAGAGCTTATTGCGCTCATTCGAGATTTGAAGAAACAATCACAAGAAAGCCAAACTGAATTATGGCGCAACTTAGCAAAACGTTTGTCAAGTTCAAAAAGAAGTCGTGTAGCCGTAAACGTAAGCCGATTGAACCGCTACACGAAAGAGGGAGAAACAGTTGCTGTTCCTGGTAAAGTTCTAGGCTCCGGAAAAGCAGATCATTCCATGACCATAGCAGCATTCGCCTTTTCGGATGTGGCACAATCAAAGATTCAGAATGCTAAGGGAAACTGTTTATCAATCAGAGATTTGATGAAAAAGAACCCAACGGGCAAAAATGTGAAATTCATGGGGTAAACTGTAATGTCTTTTGATAAAGCTACAATTATAGATGCCAAGGGACTGATTCTTGGACGGATGGCTAGCAATGTAGCCAAACGTCTTCTCCAAGGCGAGACGGTTATTGTTGTAAATGCTGAAAAAACAGCCATTTCAGGCAAGAGGCTGCAAATAGTTAAGGATGCTAAAACCTTTCTTGAGGTGGGGCATCACAGAAAGGGCCCATTTCATCAGAGAAGGCCTGACAGAATTGTTCGTAGAACCATTCGGGGTATGCTTCCTCGGCAGAAACCGAAGGGTCTGCAGGCATTCAAAAGACTTAGGGTTTATCTGGGTGTTCCATTGGAAGTTGAGGGAAAAGAAATCCAGACAGTTCTTAAAGCCAGCGCAGATAAATTGAAATCACCTTATATAACCGTTGGTGAATTGGCTAAAGAGATTGGCGGGTGGACCCCAGAGGTTGAATAGTATGTCTAAATCAAAAAAAGTTATGGTGATAAGTGGGAAGCGGAAAACCGCAATAGCAAGAGCGACGGTCAGACTTGGAAAGGGAAGAATAAGAATAAACAAGGTGCCATTAGAGATTTTTGAACCTAAACTCGCTCGCGACAAAATTCTAGAACCTTTATTCCTGATAGAAGAGAAAGTTTGGAGCCAACTTGACATCAACGTTAGTGTGGCTGGAGGGGGCGTCATGGGGCAGGCTGAAGCCGTGCGTATGGCTATAGCTAAGGGTCTACTAAAGTGGACAAAGAGCACCCGACTTCGTACTACATTTAGAGATTACGATCGAACAATGATTGCCGGTGATCCTAGAAGAAGCGAACCCAAAAAGTTTGGAGGCCCCGGGGCTAGGGCTAGGAATCAGAAAAGCTACAGGTAAGCACACGCCCAAAAATAGGGGATATAGGTAACTAGTCAAAGGCGTCTAGTCTAAATGAAGTAACGCCGAAATGTATAAGTAGGAATTGAATGCTCGAAACAACCAAGGTCATAATTATGTATAGGAGGTCGAATTGAAGTGATTATCCCGGTTCGCTGTTTTACATGTGGGAAGTTGGTAAGTGACAAATGGGAAGAGTTCACCAGCAGAGTCAAAGCTGGGGAAAACGCAAAAAAGGTTCTGGACAGCTTAGGAGTAACAAGATATTGCTGTCGCCGAATGATTCTGTCTCACATAGAAATTTCTGACAGCATCCTCAGGTTTTACAAAGAAAAGGGGAAAATGAACCGCCCTCAACCATTTTAGCGGTGAACAAGCATGTCATCCGTCATAGAAGATGTTATGGCGCGAAAACTTTTCAACAGCAGAGGACAGGAAACCATAGAAGTTGACATCGTAACCACTGATGGATTCGGAAGAGCAGGTGCTCCCGCCGGAGCCAGTAGAGGCAAAGCAGAGGTAGTTTCTTATCCGGAAGGTGGAGTTGACGCGGCTATAACAAAGCTGGAAGAGCTTATCGCTCCTGAACTCATAGGTATGGACGCTGAAGAACAAAACGAGATTGATGCTCTTCTTCACGAAATCGACAAAACAGAGAACTTCAGAAATGTCGGAGGAAACACTGTCTTCGCCATATCCTTGGCAACTGCAGAAGCAGCTGCAACATCCTATGATTTGCCCCTGTTTCAGTATTTATCAGGATACCTCGCAAACGAGCTGCCATATCCTCTTGGGAATGTTTTGGGTGGAGGAAAACATGCTCTTGGAAAGACAACAGACATCCAAGAGTATTTGGTTATCCCGTTTAAGGCACCCAGCTTCGCAGAGGCGGCGAAAGCCAACATTATGGTACACCAAAAGATCGGCGCTCTTCTCAGAAAGGCTGACAAAAACTTTACAGGTGGAAGAGGATACGAAGGAGCCTGGGCGCCCAACATAGAAAACGAAGAAGCTTTGAAGATAGTTGTCAAGGCTTGTGATGAGGTTTCAGAAGAGCAGGGCATTGAATGCAGGGCAGGTCTTGATGTTGCTGCTTCCAGTTTCTGGAACCCGAAAGAAAGCGTTTACGTTTATTCTATGGAAGAAAAAAAGCGAGATTCTGGAGAGCAGTTGGAGTTTATGTTGCATCTCATTGAGGAGTATAATCTTGCTTATGTCGAAGACCCCTTCGATGAGGATGACTACGAAAGCTTTGCGGAACTCACGAAAAAGGTTAAGAATTGTCTAATCTGCGGTGACGACTTGTTTGTCACAAACCGTGAGAGGTTAACTCAGGGCATTAAAATGGGTGCTGGGAACTCTCTTATCGTAAAAATGAATCAGGTTGGCACACTCACAGACGCTTGGGAAACTACGCGATTGGCGAAAAGGGCTGGATATGTTCCGGTTATGTCCCATCGTTCGGGAGAAACAACTGATACACATATAGCTCACTTAGCCGTTGGTTTCTCTTGTCCAGTCATCAAGACTGGCGTGTTACATGGAGAGCGAGTGGCGAAGATAAACGAGCTGATTCGAATAGAGGAAAATCTTGGAAATAAAGCACAAATGTCAATATTATAGTTGGAGGAAAAATATTTTGTCCGAAAGTGAAGAAAACAGCGAAACATACAGCGAAGAAGAACTTCTGTTACCTCAGGATACACTGTTATCCGCGGGGGTTCATATAGGAACAAGAATGAGAACAAAAGACATGAATCCATTCATATATCGCGTTAGAGCCGACGGCTTGTTCGTTTTGGACGTTAAAAAAACAGACGAACGCATACGAGTAGCTGCCAAGTTTCTAGCCCGATTTGACCCCTCAAAGATAGTGGCTGTAGCCGGGAGATTGTATGGACAGTCACCTGTAGAAAAATTCTGTGAAGTAATTGGAGCCACACCTATCGTTGGCAGGTTCGTTCCCGGAATGCTTTCAAACCCGCTTTACCCAAAGCGTATTGAGCCTAGCGTAATAATACTATCTGACGCCAAAGCTGATGTGCAAGCGGTGAAAGAAGCAACGAATATCGGAATTCCCGTGGTAGCCCTCTGCAGCACAGACAACGATGTCTCCTTTGTAGATTTGGTGATACCCACCAACAACAAGGGAAGACGTGCATTGGCAGTTATCTATTGGATTCTAGCAAGACAGATACTACGCGAGAGAGGCGAAATTCCCGCAGACGGAGACCTAAGTCAGTCCATCGAAGACTTTGAAATAAAGCTGACTAGGGAAAGACGGGAAGAAAACGAGTGAAAATCAGGTATCCAGTAGTAGCAGGTTCATGGTACGCTGGTACCCCCAACTTTTTACGGAAACAGATAGAAGAACTTTTTATTCACACACTAGGACCCGGAAGCATTCCCAAAGTCGTAAGGGAGGGTCCGCGGAGCATTGTTGGGCTTGTTGTTCCCCATGCAGGATACCTAGCCTCTGGTCCTGTAGCCACTCACGCATATCATCATCTAGCAAATGATGGAAAACCCGAAGTTATAGTAGTTTTTGGTCCCAACCACACGAGACATGGAAGCGCCCTTTCGATTGTGAATGAGGGCGTTTGGCGTACTCCTCTAGGTGATGTGGAGGTCGACACCCAAACAGCTAATCAAATTTTGGATGCTTCTACGGTTATCGATGTGGATGAGCGTGCCCACGCTCACGAGCACTCTATTGAACTTCAGCTCCCCTTCCTTCAGTACCTTTACGGTTCAGACTTCAAGTTTGTTCCAATCTGTTTCATGATGCAAGATTTGCAGTCTAGCCAAGAAGTGGGAAAAGCGGTTGCTACAGCTTTGAAGAGCAAGAACGGGTTGGTTATCGCATCCTCCGATTTGACCCATTATGAGCCACAGGAAAGAGCCGAGAAGAAGGACAGAATGGCTATAGATGCTGCCCTCAAGATGGATGAAGAACAATACTACCATACTGTAGAGGCTTATGGGATATCCACTTGTGGTTACGGTCCAACCATCGCTGCCATCACAGCAGCAAAAGAGTTAGGCGCCAAAAAGGCGCAGTTATTATGCTACAAAACAAGCGGTGACATACTAGGCGACCGTTCTGCAGTAGTAGGCTATGCATCCATAGCATTTACTAAAAATTAGTTGATCTACGGTTATGGTAGGTAGCCAACCCCATACATTCACAAAAAACGTTGATTTTAGAACATGTGTTCAGTAAAACATAATGTTTACATATATTTATATATTATTAATCCAATTAACTGAACGAGTGTGAGTGGATATGGAAACACGAAAAGTAAAGAAAAGCAAATCTGAACTGAAAATGAAGCAGTTAACAACCATAGAAGAGCTTTCTGAAAGTTGGTTCTTCCACATATAAAGCAATCTAATTCCTATTAAATGCAAATTACACTCATGTCTCACGCTCTCTATCAAGTTGGCAACAACCCGCCAAATTGATCAGAAAAATTTGCACGCGCTAGCGCACACAGTCCATTGCAGAGCATTCGCCCTCTAAAAGTAAAGTCTGTCGTGCCAAAAACCCCATTTCTGTAAAAAATAGGTAATTCTACATAACCTAAAAGTATTTTATTTAATTCTCTTCCATTGTCTTTGGGGTTAGTTTCGATGGGAAGAGGTTCTGGCTTCGGAAAAACAATTTTGTTTGGTGAACACTTTGTTGTTCATGGCGTACCCGGAATTGCTTCAGCAGTTGATTCAGCAACTGACGCAGAAGTAAAAAAAGCCGCAAACGACATCAATGTAACAGATGAAAGAACGGGCGCGAAAGGGTACGCTGAAAAGAAGAAACTGCAGCAACTAGAATCAATCGAAAGAATGTTCAAAGCAATGAACATGGACCCACAGCAGGTCGCTATAGACATCTGGTTGGGCGGAAACCTCCCCGGATTTAGTGGACTTGGAGCTTCGGCAGCAAGCAGTGTTGCAATTGCCCGAGCCATTGCAGAAGAATTTGAACTGGATTTACCTGACGAAAAAATTAATGATATTGCATATGAAGCAGAGAAAGCGTATGCAGGAAATCCTTCAGGCATCGACAATACCGCAGCAACATTCGGCGGCTTGATTTGGTTCAAGAAAAGTTTGAGCGGCGACTCAAACACGATAGAACAATTAAGCATACGCGAACCCGTCGAAATCGTCATTGGCAACACTGGAATTGTCGCTAACACTAAGGCGATGGTTGCTGGAGTTGGGGAAAGAAAACAAAGAAACCCCAAGAAATACGCTGAGTTATTCAGGCAGGCAGAAGATTTGGCGCTCAAAGGAAGAAAGGCGCTAGAAGAGTTTGATCTACAGAAAGTTGGCGAATTAATGAACGAAAACCATCGTTTACTGCAGGAAATCGAGGTCTCCTGCAAAGAACTAGAGTATCTAGTTGAGTTGGCTAGAGAACAGGGGGCTTTTGGAGCAAAAATGACTGGCGGCGGAGGCGGAGGCTGCATGCTAGCCTTAACTCCCGGAAAAGAGCTGCAAGAAACGGTTGCATCAGCCATAGAAAATGAGGGCTTTGAAGTGTTAAGAACAAAGATTGGCGTTCAGAAACGGTGAGGGAAACATCTTGGGTTTTAGAAGTTTCTTTGAGCAACTTGAACGTGAAGGAAAAGTAACAAGAATACAAAAAGAAGTGTCAACCGAGCTTGAACTGGCGGGAATTATTGACGCTCTCGGCGAAAAACCTTGCTTTTTTGAGAAAATAAAAGAGTCCAGCATGCCCGTTGTTGCGGGTTTGGTCTCCTCCAAAGAGTTGGTCGCCAAATCATTAAACATGGACATACAGCAGATTTTGCCCAAATTGTCGTGCGCCATAGAAAACCCTGTGGCTCCAACTGTTGTAAATAATGGAGAATGTCAAGAAATAGTTGAACAAAACGTCGACTTAACTAAGTTGCCCATAATGCGGTACACCAAAAAGGACGGCGGAAAGTATGTTCCATCTGCCATTTCCATAGTAAAAGACCCTGAATTGGGCAGAAACATGTGCTTTCACAGGTTAATGCTGATTGGCAAGAACAAATTTGTGGCTCGAATCGTAGAGGACAGGGGAACCGATACTGCACTCAAAAAGGCGGGGGGCGAACTTGACATAGCAATGTGCATCGGCAACTCCACCGCTGTTCTTCTCGCCGCTTCCACATCCCTGCCAAAGGGCGTTGATGAGCTGGGAATGGCGAATGTGCTAGAAAAGATGGAACTGGTGAAATGCAAAACAATTGATGTTGAGGTTCCAAGAGACTGCGAAATCGTGTTGGAGGGACGGATAACAAAAGAAAGGGTTCCAGAAGGCCCGTTTTTGGATCTTACAGGGATTGTTGACAGGGTTAGACAGCAGCCCGTGATAGAAATCAAATGTATAACCCACAGAAAAAACCCAATTTACCAAACAATTCTTGCGGGAAGGAACGAGCATAAAGTGTTGATGGGGATGCCTAAAGAGCCCACCATATTTAATGAAGTTAACAAGGTCTGCAAATGCAATGATGTGTATATTACTACTGGCGGTTGTAGCTGGCTCCACGCGGTAGTGCAAATAAGCAAACAGAATCCAGATGATGGAAAGAAGGCGATTAAGGCAGCTTTTGAGGGTCACAAGTCCTTGAAGCATTGCGTTGTTGTGGATGAGGACATAAACATCTATGACAGCAACGATGTTGAGTGGGCACTTGCAACCAGATTCCAAGCAGACAAAGCCGCGGTTATAATGCCAAACCAGCCCGGCTCATCACTTGATCCATCAGGGGATTTGACGGAGGGAAAGAAAGCCAGAACATGTAAGATGGGTTTAGACGCAACAATCCCCCTCAGAGGAACAGGTAAAGGATTTAAAAAGGAAAAATACCGAAAAGTTGACTTAAACAAGTTCCTGTGATCGTATGTACTTGACAAAAAATGAAGAGAGAATGCTTGATGGTGAAGAAGGCTACGCAGTAAAAAAGTCTATGGCGATACTGGTTGCCCTTGGAAACATTTACGGCGCCGAAAAACTCGTAAAAATCGGTTCTGTGCAAGTTGCGGGCGTGTCATACCATAATCTTGGGGATGCAGGACTAGAGTTTCTGAATGAACTGGCAAAAGACGGAAAAGTCAAAGTGTTAACCACCCTGAATCCCGCAGGAATGGACTTGGAAAATTGGCGAAACCTTGGCATTGACGAGGAGTTTGCAAGAAAACAAAACTTGGTTATTGACGCTTTCAGAAAAATGGGAATAATCATTTCCTGCACCTGCACGCCATATCTGATTGGTAATTTGCCAAGATATGGAGAACATATTGCTTGGTCTGAATCTTCGGCAGTTACTTTCGCTAACTCAGTTATCGGAGCGAAAACAAACAGGGAAGGCGGTCCATCGGCTCTTGCAGCAGCGTTTGTTGGTAAAACGCCCTGTTATGGTCTTCATTTGGATGAGAACAGAACACCAGACACTCATGTGGAAGTAACGGCTAAATTGATTACATTTTCGGATTGGGGCGCTCTTGGTTACTGTGTGGGAAAGCAGGTGCAAAACAAGATTCCTTACATCACGGGCATAAATGATGTGAGCTTGGATGAGTTGAAGTCGTTCTGTGCTTCTGTGGTGACTTTTGGTTCAAAGCCGCTGTTTCATATGAAGGGAATTACTCCGGAATCCGAGAAGCATCAGCCTCCAAAAGAAAAGGTTGTTATCGATGATAGTGATATTCGAGAAGCGTATGAAGCAATCAACGACGATATAGAAGACATCGATTTTGTGTGTATCGGCTGCCCCCACGCGTCTATTAAAGAAATCGCAGAAATAGCGAGCCTGCTAAAAGACAGGAAGATATCTCCAAACACGGAATTCTGGGTTGCAACCTCAAGACCCATGAAGCAACTTGCTGACAAAAGAGGCTACACCAGAATAATTGAGGAGGCTGGAGGAAAGTTTGCCTGCGACACGTGTATGGCAGTGGCTCCTTTGAAGGGAAGGTTTAGAACTGTTGCTACAACCTCCGCGAAAGGATGCTACTATTCACGACATAACAATATGTTGACCAAAATGGGAAGTTTAGAAGAGTGCATAAACGCAGGGGTGAGTGGAAAATGGAGTTGAAAGGAAGAATAATCTCCAAGGGAATTGTAGAAGCAGAAGCATTAACGACCACTCAACCAATTTCATTCTATGGTGGAGTAGACCCGGAAACCAGCGAGATACTAGAAAAAGGGCATGAGTTGCAGGGAAAGCGAATTAAAGGCAAAATCCTAGTTTTCCCAACAGGTAAAGGCTCAACAGTTGGATCCTATACTCTTTATCGATTGAAGAAGGGGGGGGTAGCTCCAGCGGGAATCATAAACAGGGTGTGTGAAACTGTAGTTGCTGTTGGTGTAATAATCTCTGAGATACCCTGCGTTGACGAGGTTGATATCTCGAAAATAAAAACTGGAGACACTGTTCGAATAGAGAATGGTGTTGTCACAATAAAGAAGCAGTTAGTTAAAAAAAATAGCCAATCAACTAACCTATAGTAAAAAACCGAAAATAATGGTGAGAATGATGAGCGTTAAGCTAACTGTTCTGAAGCTCGGCGGTTCCGTGATAACAGACAAGGAGAAACCATTGACTCCCAACTTGGAGGCAATTGAACGGTTGGCAACCGAAATTTCTCGAGCCAAAGTTTCGTCCCTTATTTTGGTTCATGGCGGCGGCTCTTTTGGTCATCCGGTTGCGGAACGACACGACATTGCTGGAGGATTTGTTGATTTGTCACAGATTTTAGGGTTTGCGGAGACACATCTAGCTATGACCCTGCTGAACAGTTGGGTTATGCAGGCTCTAATAAGCCGTAATATTCCGGCAGTAGAGGTTCATCCGTCCTCCTGTGTGGTTACGAAGGCTAATCGAATATACAACATGGAACTAAAACCATTAAAAAAAATGCTCAAGATGGGCTTTGTCCCAGTTCTCTACGGAGACGCCGTCCTCGACTCAAAGAAAGGCTTCACCATATTGTCTGGAGACCAACTCGTCTCTTCACTGGCAATAAAACTTGGCGCAAGCCGAATCATAATGGGCGCAGATGTTGACGGGTTATACACTGCTGACCCCAAAACAAACTCTTCTGCACAGCTAATTAATCACGTAACTTTGGAAGAATTGAAAAGCCTGAAACACAAGATTGAAGGGTCAAAGGCAACTGACGTGACAGGGGGAATGCTTGGAAAGATGCGTGAAGTAACATTTGCCATCGAACATAACATCGAAACGGTGATTGTGAACGCCACAAAATCTGGAAGAGTTTACAAGGCACTTAAAGGAGAAGAAGTGATTGGGACAATTATCGAGAAAGGGTGAAACAGTTGGATGATATTATTGGAGAAAGGAAAGCTGACCATATAGAAATCTGTCTCAAAGAAAATGTTCAATCCAGAAGAAAAACCACTGGATTTGAAGACGTTTCACTCACCCATAAAGCTCTGCCCGAAATAGAAAGAAAAAAAATTGACATCTCAACAACCGTTTTCGGCTACAAGTTTTCTGCTCCCATCTTTGTAGGAGCCATGACAGGAGGCACCACAAAAGCAACAAAAATAAACGCTGCAATAGCCGAAGCAGTTGAAGAACTAAACATTGGAATGGGTGTTGGAAGCCAAAGAATAGCAATTGACAACCCAAACGTTGAACGCTCCTTCAGTGTGGTAAGAGAGAAGGCGCCAACAGCATTCATCTTAGCCAACATTGGAGGTCCACAGCTCGTCGGAAAATACGGCATCAAAGAAGCAAAAAAGTCAGTTGAGATGGTGCAAGCCAACGCATTGGCAATCCACCTGAACGCGTTACAGGAGGCTGTTCAACCAGAAGGAGACACAAACTATTCTGGGTTACTTCGCAAGATAGGTGAGGTTGCCAAAGAGCTAGATGTTCCAGTCATAGTGAAGGAGACTGGTGCAGGAATATCAGCAGAGGATGCAAAAATGCTTGAAACCGCTGGTGTTGCAGGAATTGATGTTGCGGGAGTTGGGGGAACCAGTTGGGCAGCTGTGGAGTATTACAGGGCTAAAGCTCGGCAAGATGGTTTTAACCAAAGACTGGGGGAAACTTTCTGGGACTGGGGTATACCCACCGCAGTAAGCACTATAGAGGCTGTTCAGTCAGTCAATATTCCAGTAATAGCTTCAGGTGGAATAAGAAACGGAATAGATGCAACGAAGGCTTTAGCTTTAGGCGCAAGTTTGGCTAGTGCCACTTACCCGTTTCTGCAGCCAGCCACAAAGTCTTCGGAAGATGTTAAAAAGGCGCTTCAGTTATTGGTTAGGGAAGTGAGAAATACAATGTTCCTTGTAGGAGCAGATTCCATTAAAAAGTTGCAGAAAGTTCCGGTTGTGTTGACTGGAAAGACCGCTGAGTGGTTAAAACTGCGAGGTTTTCAACCTGAAGTTTACGCGAGGAGAAAAGCATGAGTCGTCTGTCATCTCAGATATCTGAATCAGCCGAGAAAGTGAACAGTTTCATCGAGAAAGTTGTTGACATAGAGAGTGAACCCCAGCCGCTCTACAGAGCCTCCCGACAGATAATTGATGCGGGAGGAAAACGGCTAAGGCCCTTTCTTGTTTTGAAGAGCTGCAAGCTTGTGGAAGGACGGGAAGAGGACGCGATTCCAACCGCGGCAGCTTTAGAGTTGCTTCACACTTTCACTCTTATTCACGATGACATACTGGATCAGGATGAGAAGAGGCGGGGAGTTCCAACGATTCATACTCAATGGGGATTACCCATCGCCATAGTGGCGGGAGACCTGCTCTTCGCTAAGGTCTACGAGGCAATCACCAAATATACAGACACCAAACATGTAACGCCCAAGCGAATACTACAGGTATTAAAGGAAATCAGCGAGGCAACTATAGCCCTATGTGAGGGACAGACCCGAGACATGATGTTTGAAAGCAAGGAGACCGTTTCCGAGGAGGAATACCTCGAAATGATCATAGGCAAAACCGCTGCATTATTTGAAACGTCTGCAAGATGCGGCGGAATCTTAGGCGGCGCAACCAAAAGTCAGGTTGAACATCTGGGAGAGTTTGGACGATACTCTGGTATCGCATTTCAGGTGATCGATGATGTTTTAGCTTTGACTGCGGACGAAAAAGTTCTCAAAAAGCCGGTTGAAAATGACGTTCGCGAAGGAAAACGTACTTTGATAGTTGTTTATGCCCTCGAAAAGGCTTCAAAGAGTCAGAGGAAAACCATTCTTGAGACACTGGGAAACAAGGATGCGTCTCCTGAAAGGATACGAGAGACGATTGAGCTGATTGATTCTTTGGGGGCGATTGATTACGCCAAAGAAGTGGCAGAGAAATATATTGAAAGAGCCAAAGAGGCGTTAGCTAGTTTTCCTGCTTCCGAAGATAGAGAAGACCTCATAAGCCTCTCAGACCTCATTTTCGCTAGACAACATTAAATCTCAAAGTTAAGTGGCTAACACCTTGAATCCAACAGAAGAAAAAGAAGCAAGAGAGATAATCAAAAAATTTGTTCTCCTAAACGCGCTTCGTTACGGCGGAAAAGCTTCGCAGAAACCTGTTTTCGGCAAACTACTAGGTGAATATCCCCAGTTTAGACAAAAAATAAAAGATGTTGCACCCATCGTCAACGAGATTGTGCAAGAAATTAACGCTCTTACTTTAGAAGAACAAAAAGCGATCGTTGAAGAAAAGTGGCCTGAGGCTTTAACCAAAGAAAAAACAGAAGAGACAAAGCAGCTGCCACAGTTACCAAACGCTAAAAAATATGAGAGGATTGTTACCCGTTTTTCTCCAAACCCAGACTTTGTCCTCCACTTAGGCTCGGCTAGGGCAATAATTCTTAGTTATGATTACGCCAAAATGTATAATGGTCTTTTTTATCTCCGCTTTGAAGACACGGACTCTAAGACTAAAAAACCAAAGTTGGAGTTTTATGATGTTATCCGAGAGGATTTGAAGTGGCTCGGCTGCAAGTGGGACGCAGAATTCATTCAAAGCAACAGACTTCAAATCTATTACGAACACGCTGAAGAAATCCTCAAAGCGGGCAATGCTTACGTCTGCACATGTAGACGTGAAGATTTTCAACAAAAATCGAAGACTAGCCAATCATGTCCATGCCGAATATTATCGGCAGAAGAAAACTTGCTTCGCTGGAATCACATGTTGGATGGAACATATAGTGAAGGAGAGGCTGTTGTGCGAATCAAGACAGATATAAATCATCCTAATCCAGCTGTTCGAGACTGGCCTGCGTTAAGAATCGTTGATACGAAAAAGTATCCTCATCCTAGAGTAGGCAACAAATACCGTGTTTGGCCGCTCTACAATTTCTCCACAGGCATTGATGATCAACTGATGGGCATAACGCACATCATAAGAGGAAAGGAGCACCTCACCAATCAGGCTAGACAGGAATACATGTATCAGCATTTCGGATGGAAATATCCTGAAACAATCCACTACGGCAGACTGAAGATAACAGGAGCATCCCTTAGCAAATCAGAAATCGTGAAGGGCATGAATAGCGGATTATACAAACATTGGGATGACCCGCGACTTGCCACGCTTGCAGCCCTGAGAAAACGAGGAATAACGCCGGAGGCAATCCACAGTTTGATGATTGACGTTGGCCCCAAGCCGGCAGATGTTGTTTTAAGCTGGAAAAACCTGTATGCACATAATAGAAAACAAATTGACTCCACAGCAAAACGCTACTTCTTTGTGCACAATCCCATAAAGATCATAGTCAACAATGTTCCACACGAGTTTACGGCTCAGATTCCTCTGCATCCGAATCACCCGGAAATTGGTTTTCGTTTCTTTGAGGTTAAGCCTGAGGATGGAGAAGCGGCGTTTATGATTTCAAAAGATGATCTAGAAGTTGTAGAAGGCAAACGGTCGATTCGTTTTATGGACCTCTTTAATTTTAAAGTGGAAAAAATTGAAAAAAGCTTGGTTCAAGCCACTTTTCTAGGCGAGTCCTACAAAGAAGCTAAGAAAGTTGGAGCTCCGTTAATCCACTGGATTCCTTGTAACAGTGGCGTTCCATGCGAAGTTACGATGCCTGACGCTTCTGTGGCTAAAGGAGTCGCAGAAGAGACTTGCAGGTCGTTGAATCCAAACGAAATCGTCCAGTTCCAGCGTTTTGGTTTTGTACGCGTTGATGGCGTTAACAAGAAACTAACCGCATATTTTGCACATCGGTAGTATTTTTCTACGACTTGCCCGAGGACGTGGTTGACTTTTCGTCGTTTGTCTAGGACCACTTTCTTCTTGGCGAATAAGTAACCGGCTGCCTCTTTCAAGCCCATTTGGGGTAATCCATCTTTTTTGGCAATGAAAGTATATAGATAGATTCTCCCCGTGACCTGAAGCGTTCTTGTTTCGCTCTTTTCAACGAATTATTTCTAATTATTTTTACGCCGGTCATATATAGAATATATAGAGATACATACACTAAGTTGACAAACTATTTAATTATTTCATCCCATTCTTTCGCTAACATGAGTTTAGAACAATGAAAAAAATTGGCGTTACAACAACAGCAATACACCCGATTCTGACAGGAGCCACAGGATACCACTACACAATTAGAAGCAAAATTGCCAAAACATTGAAGACGAAATTCCCTAAAAATATCTGCACATTTTGCGTGTACACAACCATTCGAAACTTCTGTTCTTCTATAGAAGCGTATATTGGCTACCTCTCTTCTGAAAGAGAAGTTTTTATAGTGAACTTTTGAATACTAAATCGAGGCTGAAAAAAGGGATGGCTCGGAAAACGAGAAAACGGCGTTTGAGGCTGTTTCCAAAGCAGGGCTATATTATGCTTCTTATTGGAATTCTTATTGGCTTCATGGTTTTCTTGGCAGTCTCCTCAATCATGTCCACAGGAGAAGGCGGAGGCGGTTCTGGACAAGAAGGATTGCCATCCAGCATCACGTTCGATTTCCTGTATACAAGTGAGAAACAAGCGTGGATCCAAGAGGTTACTCCTGAATTTGAACAGTGGTTTTTTGAACGATTCAACATTACAGTCAAAGTGAACCTTGACGTGAGAGGAAGTCATGATACTGTAAATCAAATCATTTGGGGTGCACAACCAACAGCTTGGAGCCCAGCGTCAAGTCTCTGGATATCATATCTGAACGATGAATGGATACACGCAGGTGGCACACAAGAAATAGCTACAGACTCAACACCTCTTGTCTTGTCCCCAGTAGTAATAGTTGGATGGGCATCCTTCTTTGAAGAAAATAAAGTAACTGGCTTCCAAGATCTGTATCAATTGGCAATAGATGGCATCGACTATAAGTACGGGCATCCTGATCCATTGCTAAGTAACGGCGGCGTCATGGCTGAAGTTTTGGAATTTGCGGATGCCTTAGATAAGAAACCTGACCAGTTCATTATTGACGATTTCACAAATGAAACTGCTCTGAATTTTGTCAGGACTATCGAATCAAATACAGTGAATTATGAAAAAAGTACCGGATTCTTTGGCAGATGGGCAGCTCTGAATGGCCCCGATGCGATTGATTGTTTTACAGTCTACGAAAGCGTCGTCATTCGTAACGCTGATAAAGCTAACAAGACATGGGGAGACTCGCTGGTTGCGGTTTATCCAAAAGAGGGCACCCTCCTTTCTGATCATCCCTTCGTAATTTTGAACGCGCCTTGGGTTAATGAATATCAAAAATTCGCTGCATCCCAGTATCTATTCTACTTGCTTCAAGAACAAAATCAAGATAAAGCCCAAGAACACGGATTTAGACCAGCCAACCCCAGCGTCCCTCTTAACCCCGAGGTTTTTAACGAGAAGAATGGCGTTGATTTTGAAATTCAAGTGCCAATTTACAGACCTATGTCCGGAGAAGTAATGAAAGCGCTATTCACTGTGTGGCCTTCCGTGAAAAATCCTGGAGTGTGACTGTTTTTAGCCAGCCAAAAGGTATACGGAAACTGATTTACCGACTTGGAGTGCCTGCAACTGTAGCAAGTCTTGTTATCTTCGTTTTTTTGCCAAGTTTTTTTCTGATATCTTTTACGTTTACTCAATGGCCTGAGGTTTACACTGAAGTTTTTGCAAACCCGCTTATAGGAGATACAAATTGGATAGAAATTCAGAAATATATTTCATTATCTCTTCGTCTTGCTGTTTCCGCAGTAGCAATAGACCTTGTTTTTGGGATTCCTCTTGCATATATTTTGGCTCGGAAGAATTTTTGGGGAAAGGGTTTTCTTGAAGACATCACTACATTTACGTTGGTTATTCCTACTTCTGGTTTTGGTTTTGCGACTCTAATTGCATGGACATCGATTTTTGGGGTAGATTCCATTTACTTGATTCCTGTGATTAATGTTCCATTTATAATGTTAATTATACACATTGCTCTAACATTTCCGTACATAGTAAAAACGCTTAAAGCCAAACTTGAGGGTCTGTCGACACTATTTGAACAAGCTTCTGGAAGCCTAGGTGCCTCATCTCTGACAACATTTAGAAAGGTCATTTTACCGTTAACGTTACCCGCAATCTTCTCTGGAGCAGTTTTAGCTTTTGCTAGGTCTTTAGGAGAGACTGGAGCCACGTTAGTAGTGTCAAGTGTCTATACTACGGCACCCATTGCGGTAATTCGTTGGGTGTCCCAGTTTAATTTTGGAGCTGCTGCATTTCTAGGGAGTTTATTAATAATTGTGGCGACAGCAATAATTCTTCCAATAGAGTTTGTCTTGCAGAAAAAGGGAGTTTCTTCGTTTTCATTTTTTTCAAGTTTTCATATTGAAAAAAAGCTTTTGAAGCTTGAAGATTTTGCTTCTCGAAAACTACCTCGAATGCGAGATGTTGTTGTTTTGCTCTTTATTATTCTAGTGGTGATATTACCAATATTTGTTGTCCTCAATTCGGTTACTGCATCCTGGAATAGTGACCCAGACACGGGCAAGGTTACAGAAAGTGTGATGTATCAACTATTTGGTCCATCGAACTATTTCTCAGCTTTGTTAGATGCTACTTTTGTTTCGTTTGCCTCTGCATCTATCGCTACATACATTGCAACGTGTATAGCTATTCCGACAGTATTCTTGATAAAACGTTACAGATTTGGTCGATTACTACGAGCCCTGCTTCGAGTCCCTCTAATTGTTCCAACATCGGCCCTTGGTCTATCCATTCTTCTTCTGTGGGGTCCTGAAGGGTTGAATCTCGCGAATCCGGGAATATGGCTTATAATTTTAACTCACATAGTTTTCTCTGTTCCTGTAGTGGTTGAGCCTATGCTTGCTACTTTTGAAGGGTCTGACATTCCCCTGTATGAGGGAGCAGCTCGTACCTTAGGTGCTACTCAATACAACACTGCTGAATCAGTGTCTCTCCCGTTGTTGAAAAGAGGAATTTTAGCGGGAGTAATCCTATCATTTACGCGCTCCTTGGGAGAAACAGGTGCAACCTTTCTAGTAATGGGTAGCGCCACAACAATTCCTCCATTAGTTGTTAATATGGTTGAATCTTTCGCGCTTCCAGCAGCGCTCTTCGCATCAACGTATTTAATTGTAATCTCATTTGTTCTGATTATGCTGTTCAGAAAGGTGACCACTAGATGAGACAAAATAATACAATTCAAAAAATTGAGGAGAACTGAAATGCCCGAAGTCAAGTTAAATAATGTAGTCAAAACCTTCGATAAAGGACGAATAACCGCTGTTGATCACGTAGACTTGCATGTTCGTAACAGAGAATATCTAACATTGCTTGGACCAAGCGGATGCGGAAAAACAACTACTTTGCGTATGATAGCTGGCTTAGAGTTGCCAGATGAAGGCGAAATATCAATCGGTGGGAAACATGTATCTGATCTTCCACCCGAATACAGAGATATCGGCTACGTCTTTCAGGAATATGCACTGTTTCCACACATGGATGTTTGGAACAACGTTACCTACGGACCACGCGTAAAAGGATGGGATGAAAAGAAAAGCAACAAAATTGGACGCGAAATGTTAGAGTTGGTCCGACTGTTTGAGCGAACTGACGCTTTTCCAAGCGAGTTGAGTGGAGGAATGAAGCAACGGGTTGCCTTGGCTAGGGCATTATCGTCAGGCTCTAAGCTTTTACTGTTGGATGAGCCCTTAGGTGCCCTAGACGCAAGAATCAGAACAGACTTGAGGTACGAAATTAGAAAACTGGTGAAAGACCTCCAATTAACAGCAATTCATGTTACTCATGACCAAGCAGAGGCTATGGCTATCTCGGACAGAATTGCTGTGATGCGGAAAGGAAAGATTATGCAGGTCGGAACCCCTCAGGAATTGTACCTGAATCCTCAGCACATATTTGTGGCAAACTTTGTTGGGGAATCAAATTTCTTGGAAGGTTATGTTACAAATCGGGTTGGTCACAAACTTACGGTGGAACTTCGTGGAGGAATCTATGTTAAATCCGTGAACAAAGACCACAAAAAAGGGGAAAAGGTGGTTGTAGCCATAAGACCAGAAGTTTTGTCCATCATGAAAGGAGAAAAGAGTGGGGCAAACTCGATAGTTGGTAACATCGAAGGTTTTAGGTTTGAAGGAAACAATGTTCGATATGAAATTAGGCTCCAAAATGAAGATACGATAGTGGTTGTACGTCCAGCATTAATGGCTGAATGGCTTAGTGTCGGCGAGAAGATTACTGTTGCTTTTCCGTTTGAAAAAAGCTTTGTTTTTTCATATCCTGAAAAGGGTTTGAGAACGGAGTTGGCTCTTGAGTGAAAAGATGGAAAAGACTTAAGCGGCATGCTTACAAATTAATTAACAACAGTCATCGAATGTCTTATTGTTTAAAGGTGAAAATTTATGGAAAGATGGTTTTCTGAAAGAAGGAAAACT